>Ga0315901_10000160_pt1 | contig 98792 bp, 96 predicted proteins | sample LakEriMetagenome_10_FD_203761 | JGI IMG/M metagenome (GOLD analysis project Ga0315901, IMG submission 203761) | Freshwater fungal communities from buoy surface, Lake Erie, Ohio, United States - Buoy 2 MA116 | ecosystem: Environmental > Aquatic > Freshwater > Lake | place: USA: Lake Erie, Ohio... | reverse complement strand
CGTCCCTTTAGTGGATTAACTGTTTACATGTTCGAGTTTGCGGACTACCCTGTCGATTTATGAACCGTTTACCTAAAAAACGGGGAATTACCCAGGATGGAGAGGATAAATCCCTCATCCTCCGCCAGAAGGTTCATTGTGGATAACTAAATCCGACTTTCTGCGAAATCGTCATTCTGCTTCAATGACAATTCGCCTTCGCTATAAATTCTTCACTCTGCTGTCTATTCTGACTTTGGCTTCGATGCCTATGGGTAGAGACCATGCTGCCGCTGTTGTGACCCCTCCTGCCACCAAGTGCAATATTCGAGTCGATGATCCGCATATTTCAAAGTACATCCTGCGCACGAGAGGTTATCTTGCTGTCAAAGTTAATGCCCGATCGACATGTGACAAAGCAATGCGAAACCTTGAATTGACTGTTGAAATCTACAAAGTCGGATTATTGCGAGATTACCAGGTGGGCAAAGAGAAGGTTCAAATTCCAGGCTTGATCTACGCTAACAAAGTCATCAAAAATGAAAAAACTTATACGAAATGTCATTCCCAAAAAACTACTAAATACTATGGGATTGCATATGCCAGTGCAGTGATTGATGGACAACTCAGAAAGACTCTCAAAGTCACTTCTGCCAAAACTATCTCTCTTGAATGTGGAACCTAAGATAAACTAAATCTATGATCCCAGATGAGAATGAAGAGTCACTTCGTGATGACGCATGGGACGAGAAGTATTTTTTGCTAATTCTAGATTTTTTAGAGAAGAATGCTTCTCGCTATGAAAGTCAGGCTGAAACTTTATTAAAAAACAAAACTTTCGAGATCTCCATCGAAGGCGTTAAGATCAGATATGAAATTACTCCTATAGGATGCCGTTATTTCGCTTCTGAAAACGCAAATGGTGTGGCAGGAAGTGGTTGGTCTCGAATGGGGTGGAAAAAGTCCACGAAACGAAGTCGACTACCTGATTTTTTTGCTAAATCGGAAGCGGGAGTTCTTCTACAGTAACTCCAGCTACTTAATTTAAATCTCTACCCCCATGTATTTACTTTGAAGGAACTGGTGCACACCAATTCCGCTCTTATCGACTTAAGGAAAACTTAATTTCATTGCTTTCAAAACTGCTCACAGTGATTTTCACTCCATCAATTGTCAATGTCTCCCCCGCTTTAAGGGGGGCATCTGTCAAAGCCTTACTGACACCAGGCCTTGAGTGGGTTTTAGCAATACCCATAATTGAAGGAATAGAAACATCCACTGTGTAAATCAAAAGTCCGGAGTTTGTAGGAGCAACTTTATCTAGACCTGCTGTCGCTCTTGCTTCAAGAACTAATATTTTTGAATCCGACAACTTCACCATAGCTGCCTTTACTTTCATTGAATCAACACCCAACACCTCAACCAGAAACTCCTTTGGGCTTACATCAAGACTCGCTTTTTCAAGGCAATGAACTTGGTTTTCTCCCAGCCAGCCAGATATGTATCTATTCCAAGCATTGAGCTCAATCGCCTCTGTCGTCCAATTCAAAGACATGATGTCCCACGGGCCATACGGATTTGTATTGTCGAGGGTGTACCAATCAAATAATCCAAAAAGGTGCCCTGTCTCGTGTGCCATCCACTTCCAACCAGCACCTTCAAGGCTCTGCCAGGCATCAGCACCTCCGACAGAGCCGTTCATTACTCGACCATCCTGAGTAAAGAAATCTTTACCATCAATATTGTTAGGGAAAGCTGGGCCATAGGCGATCTGATTACTTGCTACGTTAGATGGTGGGAGAACGTACACGACATCAAATTGCGAGAAATCAACAATTGGATCTGCTGCGGCCAGTCCTGCTTTAAACAATCCCGTTGGGTCGCCACCATTATACGAACCTAGATTGAAGTTCTTTACTGAAACATTTAGGTTCACAAAATCCTTCAAGGTGGTGAATTTAACCGAGACTTTCCCTTGTGACTGTTTAAAGAAATAGTTGTGGGTACCCTCTGCCATCGATCGATAAACTTGAGACGGCACGCCACTACCAGGTAGATCTGTGAAGCCGACAGGAATAATCAAAGCGCGAATAACTCCATTATTGACCAATCGACCCATTGCCCTTGGGAATGCATTGGACATTGTTGGAGATCCACTCTGATCTTTAAGTTGGCAGATCGAACTCGATTTGAAGTTTGAAACTTCAGTTGCTCGACGATTATTGAGCGTGACAGAAACTGAATAATAACCAGCGGAATTTGGAGCTAATCCTTCAACTAGGAGGCTCTTATCAGTGTTCACAATGACGTTATATCTACCTCGGGAATATTTCTTCTGATCATTATTGGGCTCAACAACATCAAATGTATAACTCCCCGCACTTAAATCAGTCGAAAAAGTCCCATCCGAAGTGGCCGCGGATATGTATTTCCAATCTTCACCTAACCTTTGAAACCACACTCCAGGTGAGCCAAGTGCTCGACTTCTATTTTCTGGATCGTAAATCCAAAGTTTGAAATTATTGGTTGTTGCACGATAAGAAATATTTGCGGGGAATTCATCGCTTTTTACAAGACTCTGATTTCCGCTCTGACCAGCGCTTCCTGAATAAACTGCGATTTCAAATTGTGCTGTGACTGGGGCCGGCGGAATCTCTGGTGTTTTTGTTGGTTGAGGTGCTGGCTCTTTGGCCGCTGGCTTAACAGGTACTCTCTTATTCCAAGAGAGGGTCTTTCCTTTCTTTACACAACTATAAGAAATTCCTTTGACTGTCTTTGTACTACCCACCTTCGTGCACTTTGTTCCTGCGATTGCAGATGCAAGTGTTGGAGGACCAATCAAACCAAGGATTAGGCTTGCACTTAAAACTAGGGATGCTCTCTTAAGTTTGCGCATAATTGTGACTCGGTCAGCAAGAAACCCTAGATTTCAACGCCGATGTATTTAGTCTGAAGGAATTCGTGGATGCCATCGAATCCACCTTCACGGCCAAGTCCTGATTGCTTCACTCCGCCAAATGGCGCTGCAGGATCAGAGATCACTCCGCGGTTGATTGCAACCATTCCAGATTCAATTGCTTCGGCGGCGCGAAGTGCGCGCTTGAGATCCTCTGAATAGATATAGCTGATCAGACCGTATTCAGTGTCATTAGCCATCGCAATTGCTTCTTCGTCGGTATCAAAGGTGACAACAGGTGCAACGGGGCCGAAAACTTCGTGGCTCAAAATTGGGTTATTTGATGCCACTTCAATGACGGTGGCGGGATAGAAGGCACCATCGCCCTCTGGAAGTGCGCCACCTGTCATCACTTTTCCACCACTTGCAACTGATTGATCTACCAGTTCTGCAATCTTGTTTCGCTCTTTAATTGAAACGCTGGCACCTAGTTGAATGCCCGCATCACGTCCGCGCCCCATGACAAATGAAGACATTGCGGCGGTGAACTTTTCTGTGAATTCTTTAGCGACAGCACGCTGCACGTAGACGCGATTTGCAGCGGTGCATGCAGCGCCACCATTACGCATTTTGGCGAGCATCAAACCCTTTACTGCTTCATCGATATTGGCATCGTCGAAGATAACAAATGGTGCGTTTCCACCTAGTTCCATTGAGCAGCGAATAACACGATCTGATGCTTCTTGGAGCAAGATGCGACCAACTTCTGTTGAACCGGTAAATGAAAGGTTCTTAAGACGTGGATCATGCAACATTGCGCTAATTGCTGGTCCAGTTTTTTCTGGCAAAATAATATTGAGAACACCTTTGGGGACTCCTGCACGTTGCATGATGTCAACGATTGCGAGCGCTGTCAGTGGAGTTTCGCCGGCAGGCTTTAAAATCATTGTGCAGCCGGCAGCAATTGCTGGGCCGATCTTTCGGGTCGCCATCGCCGCTGGGAAATTCCACGGTGTAATTAATAGCGAAACACCAATAGGTTGGTGAGTGACGAGAATGCGCTTATCTCCACTTGGTGACTTTCTGAAATCTCCTGGGGTCCGTACGGCTTCTTCTGCAAACCATCGGAAAAACTCTGCGGCATAGAGAACTTCACCCTTTGCATCGGGGAGCGCTTTGCCATTTTCTTTAGAGATTAGTTCTGCAATGTAATCAGCTTCCGCAGTCATGATTTCAAATGCTTTACGCAAAATTTCGCTTCGCACGCGAGGGGCTGTCGCCGCCCATGATGCACTTGCCGCGTCCGCTGCGGCCAGGGCTGCTTCACACTCTTTCTCCCCGGCGAGTGAGACCTCGGCGATGACGCTCAGGTCACTTGGGTCATATACGGGTGCAGTGTGGGATCCATCGACCCATTCTCCGTTGATAAACAACTGTGTACGCATAAGATGAGGATACTCAGATTGCAAAAGAGTCGCCATTGGCGGCTATGACCCACAGTTAGACCTAAAGCTAGAGGGAGTCGAAGTGCCTAAGTCCTGGACCGATGGAGCGCCAGAGCCTCAGATTTTGCGGGAACAGATTCCTGTGCGAGATCCAATTAGCTATCGAATTAAAAAGTTTATTCTCGGCACCCCGCTCAACCGCCACTCTCTGGGTGACCAGCGACTATCGAATAAGAACTCCTTTGGAATTTTAGGCTCGAACTGTGTTTCATCATCGGCCTACGGTGGCGAACAAATTCTTGTCGCCCTGATTCCTGCCTTTGGTTTAGCAGCTTTCGCAATATTTACACCTCTAGTCACCGTTTTGCTTGTCATGCTGGTGATTGTTGCCTTTTCTTATCGCGACGTTATCAATACATATACACGCTCTGGTGGGGCTTATGTCGTTGCACGCGAAAACCTTGGAGTGAAAGTTTCTTTAGTGGCAGCTATTGAATTAATGTTTGGATACATTATTACCGTTGCTATTCAATCAGCCGCCGGAGTCGCAGCAGTCATCTCGGCATTTCCTGCTTTATCTGATTATAAAGTCCAACTCACTTTATCTATTATTGCGCTCTTAACATTTGTTAACTTACGCGGAGTCAAAGATGCAGGAACAATATTTGTTCTTCCCTCTTACATCTTCATTGGTTCGATGTTGGTTGTTTTTATTATGGGTATCTACCGAAAAGTTGATGGTTCGTTACCTGAATACGCCACGAATACTCCTGGGCTGCTTCCGTTAGGTGAAGAGCAAGGTCTCATTACCTTTGCAGCGATCCTTATGATTTTGAAAGCTTTTGCAAATGGAAGTGCATCTCTCACAGGGCTAGAAGCCGTCTCAGATAGCGTCTCACTCTTTCGCTCTCCAGAGCATGTCAATGCACGACGTACATTTACTTTGATGGCGATTACTTTGGCTACTCTTATTATTGGAATTGGATGGCTGGCACACCAAACCTTTGCCGTGCCGTATCAATCAGGAACCCCCACTGTTATCTCACTAGTGGCGAAAGCCTCGCTTGGCAGCAGTCTTTCTGGGGAGATTTTTTACTATGTTGTCCAAGCCGGCACGATGCTTATTCTCTTTGCTGGTGCAAACACTTGCTATACCGCGTTCCCAAATATGGTTAATGTGATTGCAAATGACGGATTTCTGCCAAAGCGTTTAACTGCGCGCGGACATAGATTGGTCTTCTCTAGCGGCATTCTCTTTATTGCTGTCGCGGCATCTGTACTCGTTCTAGTCTCAGGAGCAAGCATCACTGTTTTGGCCGCTATCTATGCGATCGCTGTTTTTATCGGATTTACATTAACTGGTTTTGGAATGGCGAAAAAGACTCTTAAAGATAAGGCCAGGCTTCGGTCGATCGTTCACATACTTGCCGGCTCTGTATCTGCAATCACTGTTGCAGTCCTGGCTATCACTAAATTCTCAGATGGCACGTGGTTAGTTGTTATTGGAACGCCTATCGCACTTCTGGCGATGCGAAACTTCAATAAGCAGTATCGTAAAGAAAAGCAAGCTCTTCTCTTTCGCTCAAAGGATGCTCGCGCAACGACTATCTCTAGACACAATGTCACAGTGCTTGTTGACACTGTTGATATCGCGACAATTACAGCAGTGCGTTATGCCCGATCACTTAAACCGCACACACTTCAAGCCGTTCACTTTGTACTCGATGATAAGAAGGCTGATGAAATTTCTCGTCGCTGGAGTGAGAACCCGGCATTTGATGATGTGACTCTTGAGTTAGTCGATTGTCCAGATCGCAGACTTCCAAATGCCGCACTCGAATATGCAGTTCGAATGACGTTAAAACCTGATATCGAACTCACTCTTCTATTACCTCGACGTGCATACTCTGGTTTCCTAGGTCGACTGCTTCATGATCAAACTGCAGAAAAGATCGCAGCACCTATTTCACAACTGCAACGAGTAGTTGCAACTATTGTTCCTTTCGATGTGAGCCGAATTCTCTCGACTGAACCGAGCGCTGAGAACGAGGCGGTACGAGAGACTGTTCCCGTTAAGGCCGCAGCATTCAAGCCCGTGGCTGAAGTGATGAAGGAAGTTGAACCAACGAGCCATTACGCAGAGAACATGACACCAATCGGTGAGATTCAATGGCGCAAACGTGCTCACGTGCAAGGCAGGGTCACTTCGATAAAGAGCGCCCCACGTGGCTCTGCACCGTATCTGCAGGTCGAAGTATGGGATCAATCTGGTGGAGTCACTCTTCAATTCTTGGGTCGTCGCGAGATTGCTGGCCTTGATGTTGGTTCAGAAATTCGCGCTGAAGGTATGGTCGGCGAAGAAGAAGGTTCTCTATTGATTTTGAATCCTTCTTACGAATTACTTGTCTGAGAAAAACTCTTTCAGTAATTCAGCACACTCAGCCTGTAAAACTCCAGCAGTAACTTCGACTTTGAAAATTGATCGTGGGTCTCGCAACACATCCCATACTGAGCCAACAGCGCCTGCTTTCTCATCCCACGCGCCATAGACAAGATGAGAGATTCTAGATTGTGCAATTGCACCTGCGCACATTGCACATGGTTCTAGGGTGACAATCAAGGTACATCCATCTAGTCGAGATTTCTGCAAGCGTGCGGCTGCATTTCTAATCGCAACAACTTCTGCATGAGCGGTGGGGTCATTATTGGCTTCACGTTCGTTAAAGCCCGTACCAACAACCACGCCATCTGCATTAACGATTAGCGCACCAACTGGAACATCATCGGTTGCAAATGCTTGACGAGCAATGGCAAGTGCATCTCTCATGAGACTTTCGTGATCTAAGATTTTATAACTCCAATAGTTGTGCGAATTCCTCGCCGAATCCTAAACGGCTAGCGATCGCTTCAAGTTGTTCATCAGGAAAGAGATCAGGGTCATCACAGAGAGTAGATAGCTCCATTCGGTGGAGACCAAGATCAGAGATGATATCTAAATCTCCAGCAGGAAATGGTTCATCATCTTCTTCAGGCATATCTAAATCGCAAATTTCAATAAACTCTGCTGCGATATCGTAATCAACGGCATAAGAGATATCGCTTAAAAACAATTTAATATGAGAACCTAGAACACGAATAATCATAAAGAATTCTTCATCGATTGCTAATAATGCGAGCGCACCACCATTTGTCTGTTGTGACTTGAGTCGCTCAATTATTTGTGGAAGATCCTGAGCATCTGGAAGAAGCGCTAAAGACCAGCGCCCATCTTCATGCCACGCCGCGACTGCGATATCCACGTCATTAAGCAATGGTTGGCCGTCCTGGTTCTCGCTCACGTTGCCCATATTCCCACTCATTCGCGAGGAAAGAAAGGGCGGTAAGGTACGGGTTATGAAAGTCCATGTCGCCAACCATCCCCTGATTTCTCACAAGTTAACGGTTCTACGCGATCAAAAGACCGATTCACCAACCTTTCGCCACTTAGTTGAAGAGCTAGTAACTTTATTGGCATACGAGGCCACGCGCGATGTCCGCGTTGAAAAGGTAGAGATCGTTACTCCCGTTCAACCAACAACTGGCGTCAAACTCGCTCACCCGCGTCCTGTCGTTGTTCCAATCTTGCGTGCAGGATTGGGAATGCTCGAAGGAATGAGTCGCTTGATCCCGACTGCTGAAATTGGTTTCCTTGGGATGGTGCGCGATGAGAAGACACTTCAAGCAAGTACCTACGCAAATCGACTTCCAGAAGATTTATCTGGTCGTCAATGTTTTGTCCTTGACCCAATGCTTGCAACAGGTGGAACTCTGGTCGCGGCGATTAATTTTCTTATTGAACGTGGTGCTACCGAAATTACCGCGATCTGTATTTTGTCTGCTCCCGAAGGAATTAAAGTTCTTGAAGACGCCTTTAAGGATTCAGGGGTTCCAATTAATTTGGTAACTGGCGCTCTCGATGAGCGCCTCAATGAAAAGGGATACATAGTTCCTGGCCTTGGCGATGCCGGCGATCGACTTTATGGTGTTGTGTAAATGGCATCAACCTCCCCTGGATATGGAATTACTATCCGCGTTGAAGGTTCTCCAGATCTCCAACCTATTGCGCTAATAACTTCAGCGTTGTCAGGTGCTGGCGCAACAATCACCGCGCTCGATGTTGTCGAATCAATGCTTGATAAAGTTGTAATTGACGTTACCTGCGACACGATCAACGCCGATCATGCCGACGAGATCACTGCCGCTCTTAATGTTATTGCTGGGCTTGTCGTACGCAAGGTTTCAGATCGCACATTTTTACTTCACTTAGGTGGAAAAATTGAGATCGCATCAAAAGTTCCGCTAAAAACTCGTGATGATTTATCACGTGCGTATACGCCCGGCGTTGCTCGTATTAGCCAGGCAATTGTTGAAGATCCAACCAACGTTCGCAGACTCACAATGAAGCGCAATACCGTCGCAGTCGTAACAGATGGTTCTGCAGTTCTAGGTCTTGGAAATATCGGCCCCGCCGCAGCTTTGCCAGTGATGGAAGGTAAGGCCGCTCTCTTTAAGCGCTTTGCCGATGTCGATGCCTGGCCGGTATGTCTTGATACTCAAGATGTTGATGAAATTGTCCGCACCGTGCAATTGATCGCACCTGTTTACGGTGGCATCAACCTTGAAGATATCTCAGCACCGCGCTGTTTTGAGATCGAGGCTCGCCTGCGTCAGCTTCTGGATATTCCTGTTTTCCATGACGATCAACATGGCACTGCAATTGTTGTACTAGCAGCGTTGAAGAATTCTCTTAAGTTGGTTAAGAAAGATATCTCTGCCGTAAAAATCGTTATGAGCGGTGCCGGTGCAGCAGGAACTGCCGTTGCCCGTTTACTCGTTAAGAGCGGTGCGAAAAATATTATTGCCTTCGATAAAGATGGTGCAATTAATAATTCATGTGACCGCAGTGATGAAATGCGTGCTTGGTTTATCGATCATTCAAATCCTGAGAACTTCTCGGGCGACATTCACCAAGCAATGACTGGGGCTGATGTCTTTATCGGTGTGAGCGCTCCCAATGTCCTAGTAGAAGCCGATGTCGCTGCGATGGCTGCAAACTCAATTGTCTTCGCACTTGCCAACCCTGATCCTGAGATTGATCCTGTAATCGCTCGCAAATACGCAGCGGTTGTTGCAACAGGTCGAAGTGATCAGCCAAATCAAATCAATAACGTTCTGGCTTTCCCCGGTATCTTCCGTGGATTGCTCGATGCCCAGGCACATAAGATCACAGATGATTTACTTGTTGCTGCTGCGAATGCGATTGCAGATTGCGTCAGTCAGTCACAACTCAATGCTTCGTTTATTGTGCCAAGTGTTTTTGACCCCCAGGTTGTCAGCAAGGTGGCTGCAGCGGTTAAGAAGTCGGTGTAATGGAGCTCTTCTCCTCACTGGACTCGCAATTTGCCGATATTGGACCACTTCTCCTCTACTTCATCGTTGGCGGAAACGTTTTCGTTCAATCAGCGCTGGTTATTGGGTTCGTTCTCCCTGGAAGCTCCATTCTCTTTAGTGCAGGTTTAGTTGCGGCTACAGAAGAGAATGTGAGTATTTCTGCTCTGCTTACTGTGATTTTCATGGCTGCCTTTATTGGTAACCAGGTGGGATTTGTTATTGGCCGCGTACTTGGCCGTTCGTATTTAAGTAAGAGAAAATCACCTGCATTGCAGAAAGTGATTCGAAAGTGTGAACGTTTCTACGAGAAATCCGGTTGGTGGTCTGTTGTCGCGGCGCGCTTTGTTCCGTGGGTAAGGACTTTCCTTCCGCTCATTGCAGGGGCTTCTAAGATGCCTTATTACAAATTTCTATCTGCCAATATTCTTGGGGCTCTTGCTTGGGGTGTAGGAATTACTCTGGCGGGCTACTACACAGCATCTATTCCAGGAGTTGAAACCTTCACCTACGCAATTGCCGGATTCTTTATTGTCGGTTCAATCGTTTCTGGGATCGTTGATTATTTACGCCGCCGACGATTACCCCAAGATAAGTCATAGCAATTCCGACGACTAGATAAATACTCACCTGCACACCTTCTGTTGGTGAGAGTAGATCGATGAGAAGTGAACCGACAAGCTGTCCGCCGACGCTAATCAGTGTGAATGTCAAAACGCCTAAGTGTTGAACTATTGTTGAAGTGAAAGCGATATAGACAACTCCAATTACTCCACCTGTATAGATCCACCATGGTCCAGCCGGAAGAGGAGATAGTTCAGTCTCTCCTAGAAGAATTGCAAAGAGGAGAAGTACAGTAAGAAAGGTTGTTCCCATTGCAAAATTTAGTAGCGATGTTGTAAAACTCTGTTGTGAGTGCTCATTAATTTGACCATTAAGCGCCCGCTGAATTCCAACGATGCCCCCAGCCACAACACCAAGAATTACGGCAGCGATTGAAAGATCTCTTCCATCAAGGCGGTCAGCAACTGAGATAAATACTGCGAAAACTGTCACAAATGCGGCGGTTACTCGACGTGGGGTGATGTGTTTCTTTCCTCCACCCGTCAGCCCAATTCGATCAACGACTAATGAAATTGCGCTCTGACCTGCAATCGAAGCAACTGAATAGATTGCAACACCGATAAGTGGAACTATTTGGGTCTGCACAGCGACGAAACTTCCACCGAGCATTCCAGCGAAAAGTGTCCATGACGGCAAATTTCTCTCTTTTACCGCCTTCGAAAGTGTGCGAACACCTTGTTTGATTGACGGATTAAAGATCGCAACGACAACGATGATTATCAACCCGGAACCGAAGGAAACAAGAGCGGCTTGTAATCCATTTTCTAATCGATGTGAAAGTTCACCATTTGCGCGTGCCTGCAGCGCGATCATGAGACCTGAAATCGCCGCTAGAAAATCTAAGCGCCTATGCTGCATGTTCGCACTTTATTCTAATTTTCGAGCTTAAGCGTAATCTCAAGCCATTCTTCTTCTCGCGCTATCAATTCTTTCTCGAGCTGAGCGAGTTCATCTGAAATCTCACTTAACCGGTTGGCGTCAAAGGATGCTTCAACTTGTTCTTGGGCGAGTAGCGCAACCTTCTCTTTCGCTTTCTGTATCTGTCTTTCAACTCTAGTGAGGTCTTTCTTAAGGGTGCGTTCTTGGGCTGCGTTAGAAACTTTTCCAGTCGCACTCTGTGAGGGAGCATTTAATGACTTAGCGCGATGTTCAAGGTACTCATCAACACCTCGAGGTAAATCGCGTAGATTTTGATCGCCCATTAATCCGACAAAACGATCACAGACGCGTTCTAGAAAATAGCGATCGTGTGAGATCACTATAAGAGTCCCGCCATAGCTATCTAAAAGATCTTCCAGTTCAGTGAGGGTCTCAATGTCAAAGTCATTTGTTGGTTCGTCTAGTAAGAGAACGTTCGGTGAATCCATCAACAGTCGCGTGAGCTGCAACCTTCTTTTCTCTCCACCAGAGAGATCGCCCACTGGAGTCCATTGGCCATCACGATCAAAACCTAGGCGTTCACAGAGTTGAGATGCTGAAAGAGTGCGGCCTTTACCAATTTCAATATGGTTGGCAACATTTTCAACCGCCTCAAGCACTCGCCATGTCGGATCTAACTCATCGAGATGCTGAGTAAGAAATGCGATTTTAACTGTTATCCCTGTAACGAGCTTTCCTGCAGCAACTTCAAGTTCTGATGCCATCGTGCGCATAAGCGTTGTTTTACCTGCGCCATTTACTCCGACAATTCCAAAACGATCACCCGGACCGATATTCCAGGTTAATTCACTGATTAACTCTTTATCTCCCGCAGAAATCTTTGCATGCTGATATTCAAGAACGGTGCGTCCTAATCGGTTAAGCGCAAATTTTAACAACTCTGATTTATCTCGTGGCGCTGGTTCGCTACTAATCAGTTCATTCGCTGCATCGACTCGAAATTTTGGTTTAACAGTTTGGGCTGGTGCACCGCGACGAAGCCACGCAAGTTCTTTTCGAATCAGACTATTTCGTCGTGCATCCATGGCACTTGTCTGGCGAGCGCGTTCAGCCTTTGCTAGAACATAGGCCGAGTATCCACCGTCATATTCTTCAAGCGCTCCGCCAACAACTTCCCACGTGCGATCTGTTACGGCATCTAAGAACCAGCGGTCGTGCGTGACAACCAATACGGCTAAATCTTTTCTCGCATTCAAATGTCTTGCCAGCCAATCGACACCTTCAACATCTAAGTGATTTGTTGGCTCATCAAGCATGATGAGATCAAGTTCATCAATTAAAAGTTTGGCTAAGCCAACTCGACGCTTTTCTCCACCTGAGAGTGTGATGAAAACCCGCTCAAAGAGATGGTCATCAAATCCGCCAAAGAGACCAGTAAAGACTTCGCGAATTTTAGGATCACTCGCCCATTCATGCTTGGCTCGGTCACCAATAACAATGTCGCCGACTGTTGCACTTTTATCTGCAACATCAACTTGAGAAAGCATTCCTACGCGAATCGAATTTCCCTGTGTGACTCTTCCTTCATCAGCGCTTTCTAAGCCGGCAATGATCTTCATCAAAGTGCTTTTTCCAGCGCCATTTCGACCGACAATTCCTATGCGGTCACCTTCTGATACCCCGATTGAGACCTTCGTTAAGAGAGGGCGAATATCGAAGGCTTTACTCACACCTTCGAGGTTTACAAGATTGCGCGCCATAGAGGAGAAGCGTACCTTTGCGACATGATGGTTACAGACCGTGAATATGCAGTATCTCTCGATGAGAAAGATCCACTCAAGGACTTCAAATCTCGATTTGTGATTACAGACCCAGAAATTTGCTATCTGGATGGCAATTCACTTGGTCGCTTACCGCTTGCAACTGTTGTCGCTGTCAATGAGTTTATGACGAGTGAATGGGGCCCTGAAGTAGTGACAGGGTGGGGTCATTGGGTCGATGAAGCGCAACCAACAGGTGATCTTCTTGGACGCGCAACTCTTGGGGCAGCCGCTGGACAAGTATTGGTCTGTGACACAACATCGGTTAATTTCTATCAATTAGCGTTAGCAGCGATTAACGCACGTCCGGGGCGCAAAACTGTTATTACCGACGCGGCAAACTTTCCGACAGATCGCTACATTCTCGAGGGAATCGCTAAACAGCTGGGCTTGAACCTTGTCATCATTGATAACGAGTCTCCTGGCTCTGCAGAGAATGAACGAATCACGACTGAGATTTTAGAAAAATACTTAAGTGATGATGTTGCTCTCGTAACTCTTGAAGTTATTCAATACCGATCTGGCGCCCGTAACGACATTAAATCTCTCACTGATTTAGTCCGTAGCCATGGTGCATTTCTACTCTGGGATGCCAGCCATGCTGTGGGTGCCATTGAGATGGATTTCGATGCCAACGGTGTTGATATCGCTGTTGGGTGCACATACAAATATGGAAACTCAGGTCCCGGATCTCCTGCATGGCTCTATGTAAATAAAAGAGTTCAGGCAGAGTTGCAAGTTCCTATTCAAGGTTGGTTTTCACAAGGTGATCAATTTGGAATGGGTCCCGTCTTTGAGCGTGCTGATGGAATTCGTGGTTTCCAAATTGCGAGTCCTTCACTTATTGGTTTGCGTTGCGTTAAGACCGCATTCTCAATGATCGAAGAGGCATCTATCTCAGCAATTGCCCAGAAGGCTGCAACCGGAACTCAGATGATGATTGATCTCTATGATGCTTGGCTGGCAGATCTCGGCTTTACATTACTTACCTCTCGCAACGCTAAAGAGCGCGGAGGACATATCTCTCTAGGTCATCCCGAGGCAGCACGTATCTGTGTTGCGCTGCGACAATTTGCGCATGTAATTCCTGATTATCGAACTCCGAATTCAATTCGTCTAGCAATTGCTCCGCTTCCAACTTCATACGTTGAAGTCTGGGATGGTTTTGCGCGCATGCGTGATCTAGTAACTACTCGCCAATACGAAAAAATCACTGGGTCAGATTCGAGAGTCACATGAGTAATACACCAAGCGAAAGTTATGACTCAGCTCTTACCTACAACTCGTATCTAGCAGTCGATGAGTTACTCAAACTTCAAAGGCCATTATCTGAAGGTCCAGAGCATGACGAGATGCTCTTTATCGTTATTCACCAAACCTACGAACTTTGGTTTAAGCAACTGATCCATGAGTTTCTAGCTGCACAGAAGTCTCTGGAGGCCGGTGATACTCACCGCTCTCTCGCGATTCTGGGCCGTATTCGTACGATCCTAAAAGTATGTGTCACGCAGATTGATATTTTGGAAACTATGACGCCTCTTCAATTTAACGCTTTTCGAGGGTACCTCGCATCTTCGAGTGGTTTCCAGTCAGCGCAATTTAGAAAGGTAGAGGCAATTCTGGGTCGCCGTGATTCGAAGATGGCGGGCCATCTTGCTCCGCATGATCAAGAAGAAATTGCGGCGATCACGTCACAGAAAAGTTTATGGGATTCAACTCTCCTCTATTTAGATAAACGAGGACATCGCATTCCAAAGGCAGTTCTCGAAAGAGATTTCTCGAAACACTATGAAACTAGTGAAGAGATTGAGGAAATCCTTTTAACAGTCCATCGCAATGATCCTGAAAGTGCCATGGTCTGTGAACGGTTAGTTGATATAGATGAAGGATTACAAGAATGGCGATATCGCCATGTAAAGATGGTGGAGCGAACTATTGGAACAAAAGTCGGTTCTGGTGGATCAAGCGGGGCCGCCTACCTTGCAACAACTCTCTCAAAGCCAGTCTTTGAAGAGTTATGGAAGATTCGATCCCGTTTTTAGTTTTACAGCTGTGGAAGACCCGCAATCACGATCTCTTCTAGTGGCTTACGAGCGCGTGGCGCTAACTCTCGCTCTGCCATCGCGTCTGGCAACTTCTCGGGGAGATCTTGTTTTCCAATTGCAATCGCTACAACCGGCACAAGATCACTAGCCATAGCAAGATTTTCGCGCGCTTTATCTTTATCAAAACCTGTCATCTGATGTGCAACAAATCCGCGACTGTGTGTTTCAAAGACAAGTTGTGCAACCGCTAGGCCGCAATCAAATTGATAATCCGCATGGATTGATCCATCATCGCGAGTTGGTTTGGCGGCAACAAGAATGAGCGCCGAAGAATTCTGAGCCCACTGTTGATTAAATTCAACGAGAGATGAAAGTGTTTGACTGAAAACTTCTTCGCCGCGCTTGCCAACAAAAAATCTCCACGGTTGTCCATTAAAGGCAGAAGGTGCCCAGCGAGCGGCTTCCATAATTGCGATCAGATCAGTGTCGGAAATCATGGCGCTCTGATCAAATGAACGTGGGCTTCTGCGGGTAGCGATTACCTCATGGACTGGAACGGCGGTTTGGGCTCTCATAGCGCGAGACTCTATCGCTGTGAGCGCATTCAGGCACTTTGAAAACTTTCCTGCAGCGGCTGTAATGGAGTTTAATAGGGTTATGGCTACGCGCATTCACCCCACTAAATCACTTCTCATCGCCACAACAATTGAGATTCTCGATGAAAAACTTCCCGGTGAAATCGCTGTCGATGAAATTTTAGAAAAATCTGGAATCTCCAAAGGAAGTCTGTATCACCACTTTGAAGATCTGGGTGAGCTTTTAGAAGTTGCTCAGGTTGAGCGTTATGCCGCCTGGGTAGATCGAAGTGTTTCAGCAATTGTCGCCATGCTCGCTAAGGTGAAAAGCCGAGAAGATCTAGTGAATGGTCTCAAGCTGATTACTCGATTTACGCAAGACCCGGCATATAGCAAGACTCGTTTTCAAAGAGCTCGCGCAATTGCTGCCGCTGAACATAATCCACGATTTGCCAAACTCTTAGCTGAAGAACAAAAACGTCTTACAGATGCCCTTATTGACTTGATAAATGAGGCTCGCAATAAAGGTTTTTATGCCAGTGATTTCGATGCCCATGCTGGTGCGGTTTTAGTGCAGGCGTACACCCTAGGCATGATTGTCGATGACTTTGTTGATGACAAGATGGATCCAGAAGAGTGGTACAAACTCATTGACATGGTTGTTGATCGAGTCTTTCTCGTATGATTATTTCAGCACAGAGCGCTGTCATAGCAGGTCAGATTCGTGAAAATGTAGAGGTAACGGTTAAGCAAGGAATCATTACTGCTATTGATTGTGAAAACGGATCTAAAAGAAAGAAAGATTACTCTGGGGTGCTCATCCCAGGTTTTGTAGATATTCATTCTCATGGCGGTGGTGGGTTTTATTTCAGCGATCCCAATCCGACACATGTGAACCAGGCGATTGCGACACATCGCAACGCCGGTACAACATCACAGATAGCAAGTCTTGTCACATCTGATATTTCTACACTCAAAGATCAGATTACTTCGCTGACCCCTTTGGTAAATTCTGGCGCTCTTGCCGGCATTCATCTTGAGGGTCCATATCTCTCATCCGTGAAGTGCGGGGCACACGATCCGCACTTGCTTCGTACCCCTGCTCTTGATGAAGTTAAATCTCTGGTCGAAGCTGGTCAAGGTTCTATCCGCATGATCACCATTGCACCCGAACTTGAAGGTGCCATTGAATGCATCCAGTGGCTTGTAACCCAAGGGATTGTTGTGGCTATAGGTCACTCTGATGCAGATGCACCCACCACCCGCAGAGCAATAGATGCTGGGGCCCAAGTGGTCACGCACTTTAGTAATGCCATGTCAAAAAATCTCAGCAGTGACTCGATGGCAACCCATGTGCTCGGTGATTCCACAATATCTCTAGAACTCATTAATGATGGGGTGCATGTCGCCAATGATGTCATCAGAGAAGTAATTGAGAAAGCGTTACAACGGACCATTCTCATTACAGATGCAATGTCTGCGGCGGGTTCATTAGATGGGAATTACAAAATTGGTGGTCTTGACGTCGAAGTTAAAGATTCGATAGCGCGGCTTACAAGTAATGGTTCACTTGCTGGAAGTACTCTCACCATGGAAGAAGCGTTCTTGAATTTTGTGCAAAAAGACGGGATTTCAATAATTGATGCAGTTCATGCATCATCAACTCTTCCTGCAAAGATTTTAAAGTTAGAAAAAGTAGGATCGATTGCAATTGGAAATAAGGCAAATATTCTCCATTTTGATGGGGAAAAGATTGAATTGTTAACTTTTTAATGTTAAAACACGCATAACTTGCAGATAACTTGCAACTTATATGCGGATGAGCGATACTTAAGTCCTAACGAATTGGACTTTACAAATGTACTCCTCGATGCAATCGCATCACGCAAACACCTTTAGATACGTTCCTGCTTCCTCAAAGCCAGTCTCACCAGAGCGCGTTGCCCAAGTTTTGGCAGATGAATGGAAGCTTTTTACTAAAGATACAGCCGGCTCTGCAGCTGAAAGTGAGCGTGCATTCGCATCGCTTCCACTTGGTGTGACATCAAGTTTTCAGCACTGGGATCCATACCCAATTTCAATCGCATCTGCTGAGGGCGCGTGGATGACTGATGTCGATGGTCGCAAACTCCTTGATCTCTCAATGGGCTTTGGCGCAATGCTCGCTGGCCACCTCAATCCAATCGTTGTTGAAGAGATTCAGACCTCTCTTCGCGAAGGAATGCTCTTTGTTACCCCTTCTCCAACGTCTACCGATGCCGCTGAGCGAATCTGTAAGCGATTTGGTATCGACCAGGTTCGCTTCACCAACTCAGGAACTGAGTCAACAATGTATGCCGTTCGAGTGGCTCGATCTGCAACAGAGAAGATGGGAATCCTCAAAGTTGAGGGTGGCTATCACGGCAGCTATGACCCATTTGTTGTTTCATCAAAACCACCACTAGATAAAATTGGTAATCCAGAGAAACCAAAGGCTTACATCGACTCCAACCTCGTTCCAGGAGACATCTACGTCGTTCCTTTCAATAACCTCGAAGCTCTCGAGAAGATGTTTAAGAAGAATTCAAAGAAGATTGCCTGCTTTATCGTTGAACCAGTACTAGAAAATCTCGCGATCGTCTTGCCAGATGTTGGATATCTCGAAGGTGTCCGTGCTCTCTGCGATAAGTACAACGTTGTTCTCATTTTTGATGAAGTAAAGACCGGTCTAACGGCTGGACCTAAGGGAGCAGCTGCTCGCCTTGGTGTTAAGCCAGATCTCATTACTCTTGCAAAATCTATTGGCGGCGGACTTCCACTTGCAGCATTCGGTGGAAAGAAGAAGTACATGGATTATGTAACTAACGGCAAGATGGCTCACTTTGGAACCTTTAACGGAAACCCACTCGCGATGGCCGGTATTCGCGCTATCGATCGCATCTGCACAGATGAAGCGATGGCGAAGGCTGAAGCGTTCAATATGCAGGCGCTCGATCGAATCAGTGCCATTATCGATGAATTTGAATTGCCTGCTCACACAGTTGGATTTGGCGTAAAGGGCTGCGTAACGTGGTCAACAAATCCTGTTCGCAATTACCGAGATTACAAGGCGACGGATTTTGGCATTGCAGAAGCGCATTGGCTCTTCTCGCTTAATCGCGGAATTATCACTCCACCAGGTCTTGATGAGCAGTGGCTTATCAGTTTGGCGCATGGCCAGGCCGAGATTGATCTCTTGGTTGAAGATTTCCGCGAATTTGCAATCGCACTTCGCGCTTAGTTATTCCGTTCGTAGTTATTCAGCCCTAGTTACTCCAAGACGAATGTAGCGGGCGACCTTCTGCATATCCCGCTGACGATTGAATCCCAACGGTCGCACGTTCTGCAAATTCATTAAGGTTTCTCGCGCCAGCATATGTACATGATGAACGAACGCCGGCAATGATTTCATCAAGGAGATCTTCAACGCCAGGCCGTGCTGAGTTGAGATACATTCGAGATGTTGAAATTCCTTCTTCAAATAGCGCTTTTCGTGCTCTATCAAAGGCATCTTCACTTGATGTTCTGGCAGCGACAGCGCGTGCAGATGCCATTCCAAAAGATTCCTTAAAGAGTTTTCCTTGAGCATCACGCTGCAAATCTCCAGGTGATTCATATGTTCCAGCAAACCACGAACCAATCATCACTTGTGATGCGCCAGCGGCCAGAGCTAATGCGACATCGCGTGGATGACGAACCCCACCATCTGCCCACACAGACTTTCCTAGCTCTTTCGCTGCTGCTGCACATTCCAAAACTGCAGAAAATTGTGGGCGCCCAACACCGGTCTGCATACGTGTTGTACACATCGCACCTGGGCCTACTCCTACCTTAACAATGTCAGCACCGGCTGCGATCAAATCACGCGTACCTTCTGCCGTCACAACATTTCCCGCAACGATTGGAATAGTTGGGTTAAGTGCGCGAATAATCTTAAGCGCCTCAATCATCTTCTTCTGGTGGCCATGGGCGGTATCAACAACTAAAACATCAACGCCAGAATCAATAAGTGCCTTCGCTTTTGCCGCAACGTCGCCATTAATTCCAACGGCGGCCGCAATACGCAACCTGCCCTTGGCGTCGAGCGCTGGGGTGTAGAGCGTTGCGCGCAGTGCACCTACGCGAGTAAGGATCCCAACCAAATCTCCTGCAGCATTTACTACAGGCGCGACGGTCCGACGATGTTCATGCAAGAAATCAAATGCTTCACGCGGATTAAATGAATCAGATATCACAAATGGGTTCTTCGTCATCACCTGGGAGAGTTGAGTAAATCGATCAACAGAAGTGCAATCATCTTCAGTAATAATGCCTACGGGTTTATTGTTTTCGACAACCACAATCGCACCATGTGCTCGCTTATTGATCAAACTAATTGCATCTGCAACAGTTTCAGTTGGCGCAAGTGTGATTGCTGTATCAAAAAATGGATGGCGCGACTTAACCCAGGAAATCACATCATGAACGACAGCATGTGGAATATCTTGTGGAATCACAGCGATACCGCCGCGGCGCGCAACGGTCTCTGCCATGCGTCGTCCAGAGATAGCCGTCATATTCGCAACAACGATAGGAATAGTGGTTCCTGATCCATCTACTGACGAGAGATCAACATCCATTCGGCTGAGAAGATCTGATGCACTTGGCACCATGAATACATCGTCATATGTCAGATCAAAGGTGGGGGTATTTAAGAATCGCACGTAGGGAAACTATACGGGTAACTAGGTATGAACTAGAAAATCACAGCGCGCAACGCCTGCCTCAATAAGTTCTGCATTGCGTTGATCTGTCCCCTTCGCCCACTCTTTAGCGCTCTCTGGATCTTTGCCGAAGGCGATATGACGAGAAATCAGACGGGAGATGCGCACATCTTCATCAAGAAAGGCATACCAGCATTGGCTAAGTAGGGGTGATACTTCTTCCCATCCACCCTGATCGTGCATCAGATAATTGCCTTCAACAATAACGACGCGTGTGCTGGGGAGTACAACACCTTGGGCAGCGATCGATTCTTCGATTGAGCGATCAAAGATTGGGTAGTAGATCGAATTACTGTGATCGTGGGCAATCCGTTCAAGTAGGTTGGTGAAGCCCTTTACATCGAAGGTATCTGGCGCACCTTTTCTCTCCGAACGACCAAGTGATTTCAATACCTTATTGCTTAAGTGAAATCCATCCATCGGCAATACTGAGACAAGCAGCGGATCGAAACCTTTTACTAAAAACTTTGAGAGTGTAGATTTTCCGCCACCAGGCTTTCCTACAATTCCAATGATTGTTCTTGTCGAACCGCTCGCTGCAGCCGCAATCATCTCCTTGGCTTCTTCTTTAGTGATCTCCTTAGACACGTGCATAGACCTTACTTGCCATAAGCTGCTCGTGAAATCTGGCGGCGGCGTTCTTGATATGCAGGTGAAGCGCTTGCAATCATATGTTCAAAGCGCTGGTTGCCTTTGATATGTGTACGCAAGAAATCTGCGCTCGTTTCATTACTAAATATTGTCTCTGACTCACTAATTGGCTGACTCTTCTTATATGGGCGAATCAGTCTGTACATGTATGTCGCCTTATGAATTCCTTGAGTTGCAATCAAACGAAGCAATTGGGTTAAAGGCTTTGCTTTTTTCTTTGTCGTGGCCAAGGAAATCAACAAATCAGCTATCTCTCTGCCGCCAGAGGTATCTTTAAGTGCTGCACACTTATCTGCAAGCGCGGTACGAGTATTCAAATCCTGTAACTTTCGTACTGTCGCGGTAATTTCAGAGAGATTTGAATGCTCTGCACGCAGTGCATATCCATGATCGTGACACCACTGTGCGCGAGCATCTTGATCATCAGTACCTCGAATATTTGAAATCAATACTGTTGGCACTTGTGCCGGTAACAATTCGTGCACACTGTTATAGCCAGTCGCTGCGATCGCTGCATCAAAGGCGGCCAATACATTGGCGAGTGGGAAATAGCGCTGGACTTTGATCTCTAGGTCTGCTGGAACAAGGCTTTTGCCAGTGCTATCAACTGGATCTTTGAGCAATACAACCTGTAGATCGTGCCAGCCAACTAATCCAGATAAGGCTGCAGTCATCTTTTCATTCATATCGCTATCGCCTGTTCCTAATTGAACAAGAACAGCGGGGCGGTGAGCATCTAGTCCGAGTACTTTCCGCGCATCTACACGACTCATGGCTCGTTGTGGCGAATAGAGAGAGACTGGTGAAGAAACTACCGAGTCACTGCGATGAGAAGTTGGACCCTGATCATAAGCGCGCGCTACATCGCCTGGTTCAACAATCTGATCGACCAATCGAGATTGAAGAGGAAGTGCAAACCTCAGAATGTTTTTCTGCCACAACCCACGTCTGACCCAGACAATCTTTAAATCTGGTCTCTTTAACTTTGTTGCAATAAATCCTGGGTAAGGAACGACGCCATCAAATGAGATGACTGATGCACCTGTTTCGTCTGCAATTGCAATTAATCGATCGCGAAAATATCTATCCCAGCGGTGTGCTGGCATCCAACGACGTGTTTTTCCTGGAATGTATTCACAAGGGATGCCCATCGTTGATGGAATTTCAGCAATTCCACCCGCGACTGAGACCAATACTGGGTTCGCTCTATCTTTAAGTTCTAGCGCAATAGCCGAAGCGCGTGCCAGGTGGCCCATTCCGATTCCATTGCTTGTTGCAAGGATGATGGTGGGCTTATCCACGGCCTAACACTTTTCTTAATAGAAGAGATGTGATCTTCTTTATAAAAATTAATAGCTGAAATGGTGAGTTGACCTTCTTACCTTCTCGTTTGAGATAGCGCATAAATCGGCGCAGGCGGTTATGTTTACCTTGATTGAGAACCGCAAATTGGTCGTCATTCATCCAGAGCACGCCCCACTGGCTAGAGATGCTGCAATAAAGCGAGTCATCACTTTCGAGCGCTCGTCCTAGAGCAGGTGCGATAACTGCAAAGGCTCTTCTATCAAACTTATCTGCAACTCCCACAAGCCCTTGTTCGCTTACAAGAAGCTGATCTACTAGATCCTTAAGATCGATATTTACTCGAGCTTCCGCAAATATGTAATATGGAGTTGATCCATGAGAAAACTTTTCAAGAATTGTTTCAATAACGATCTCTGCACTTTCATCAATTTCTTCAAGTGCATACTGAGAATCACCTTGTAGCCAATTGCGAATTTCACGCAAATCAGCATAGATATCTCCGACAGGTGAATAACGCTTCGAAAGCAACTTCCATGGAGCGAGCAACGTGAAGTGCGCATTGGTTCCCGGTAGCGCAAGCAACTGTGAACGCATTTCAATAAAGTGCGAAAGCGTTGTCTGGCGTACATCAACAAAAACTTGATAGGTAGGAACTGACCATGCAAAGTTGCTCTTAGCGCGAACGCTATGCATCTGTGGGATCACTTGTGCCAGAGATGGGTCATTGTGGCGATGAATCTGATCTTTATTTGATTCAACGGTGCTATATCCCAGATGCCATGAATTGGCGCTGCGATCTACCACTGTGCGAAGTCCATGAGTAAAAATGCGCCAGCCAATTTCGGTATCTTCCCCTGTAATGAGGTCGCGGTTATAACCGCCAAGTTCGCGCCAGCGATCATTTTTAATTGAAAATGTTGCGCCCACAAATGCTCGATACCCATCGAGTGCCGGGTTTACCAAGTCATTGGTGCGTCGCACGCGATCTTCCCAGAGATCTTTGCCCCAACTCTCACTATGCAATTGCTCGAATGCTCCACCTTTAAGGGCGGCATATAGGTCTTCTGGGTGATACGACCAATTCTTAACAAAACGTTTCCACCCAAGCACTGCATAATCATCATTGTCATGATGCCATTTCATGTGGTGGGCTAAATGATTTGGTTCAAAAATCATGTCAGCATCAATAAACCAGAGCACATCTTCACGCAGGCGAGCTACGCAATCATTGGTAGCTGCAGTCTTGCCCCACTTGCCGGGGCTATTCTTATATGAAATCAATTTGGTTTTAACTGGCTTTACCTTCGGTAGAACCAGCGCTTTTGCGCTTCCATCATCGATTACATAGACCGATGTAAGGGCACTTGGATAATTTTGTGCGGCAAGGGATGCCAACACGAGATCTAGTTTTTCTTGGCCGTCACGACAGGCGATCACAACAGCAACAGAGAGTTTTGGACGCGCCACCAGTGAAAGATCATTGGGGCGGCTAAAGCGATATGGCTGGTAACTCATCGAGGGCCTCCAAAAATTGGATCTTCCCAAAGACCGACTACTTGCTCGTTAGCACCGTTGAGGTATTTAGAATAATTAGTCACATAGGTGTGAAATGTAAATGTGCGACGATAGATATAGCCAGCACCAAAAGTTCGCCAAATCTTTCCACCATTATTTGTAATGCCACTGAGTAAGAAACGATCAACGGCTGTATTGCCTGAGCCAAACCAGCCTGCGGCCTCAGCCTTGTCACGTTTTGCAAGAATCGTTCCGCCGCAGACCCAATCACTCCAGAGCTCCACCGCTTGTGTGCCATGTGGTGCAAATCGACGGACAGTTAATTGGAGTGGTTCGAGGTAGACATAATTCATCGCTCGTCCAACAACATCAGCGCCAGTGCTAAGAGCGGCATCAAGTAAATCATGCAGGTGTTCAGGACCGTAATAATCATCGTCATCCATCTTGGCAATAAATTGACCGTGTGATGACCCTGCTAAGGCCGTAAGGATCTCGCCTAAAGTTTTTTCTTTTGAAAATTTCTCGATAACAACTTTTACCTTGCGGCGGTTGAGTGCAGAGATTTGCTTCTTATGCGAAGGTGATAAATCAATTGCGTGTAACCCAAGAACAAGTTCAAATGATGGAAGTGATTGAGTAAGTAATTGAGTGAGTAAATTCGAGAGATCACTTGGTCGAAGCGTAGAGACGACCACGCTCACCGTAGGATATTTTTTTATCTTTGATCTGCGGGACTTGCGAATAGCCTCAATGGCTTGAATTTCCTGTGAAAATGAGGTGAATCGATCCATTGTGTTGATTGGATTCGATGCCATGTGCCAAGACTACCAAGAATCAAATAGGCCACTGATAAGATCAGAAAATGTCCGATAAGCGCAGAGATGGCAAAAAGCCCGCTCAATCTGACGCACTTCTCACCTTTAAAAAGGCGCTCTTGAATATCAAAGCCTTGCCTAAGTATTTTTATACGCGATACATCAAGAAGCCGGTGCCTGTTAAATCAAAGATTGTTTTCGTCGTCTCATTCCCTCGTTCTGGAACCCATGCGATCGGAAGCCTGCTCTCTAATGAAAAAGTTGGCTTTAGGTACTACGGTGAATTCTTCATATTTAACGCGTGGAATTCACAGATTGAACGAATTAATCGCTTCTATCCATTCTTCTCTCTTCGCTACTCACTTAATCTTCGTAAACAGCGCAAGAGCTGGAAGTACTACAAGTTTGAAACAACATCTTTAGATGCTCATCGCACCATGGCTGCAATTCAAAGTCTTCCTGGAATCCATATCATCAAGATTTTCCCTCAGCACTTATCAGATCCAGTTCTGCAATCCATAATCGCTGAATTCAAGCCACATATTATCTTTCTCAGGCGAAATCATCTTGATCGATTTGTTTCCCACAAAAAGGCAAACGCATCAGGAAAATGGCATACAGCGAGCACTTCAGATCTTGTGATTAATCTTGATCCACGTGAATTCGAAACATTCATCACAAATTACACCAAGTTCTACAGCGATTACCTGCACTTCGCTAAAGAGCAAGGTTGCCCGATCTTAGATGTGGATTTTGTTGACCTACAGAATCCTGAAAAAGTGCGAGAGATTCAAAAGTTTGCTCAGTTCGATGGCTTCTCTGATTGGGACCAGTTAACTCTTGCCCCAACAACGGTAAAGCAAGATAAATCAAGTAAGGTGCAAGAAGATTTTCTTGCAGAAATTGGGAAAGAAATCTCCGATTACAACTTTAAGGCAGTGAGGGTATGAGTAAAATTGCAGCAATTCTTAAAGAGCTAGAGAATGAATCTATTGAGATTCTTCGTGAAACAGCCTCTGGCTTTAAGAAACCCGTGATGATGTACTCAATTGGTAAAGATTCATCGGTTCTGCTTCATCTTGCCCGTAAGGCTTTCTACCCCTCACCGATTCCATTCCCTTTGTTACACATTGATACAACCTGGAAATTCAAAGAGATGATTTCGTTTCGAGACAGGATCGCAGCCGAAACCAAGTCACAGTTGATCGTTCATACCAACCAAGAAGGTAAGGCATCTGGAATCAACCCATTCAATACAAATGCCTCTGAATACACGCGCGTTATGAAGACAGTCGCGTTACGGCAGGCCCTTGATATGCATGGCTTTGATGCTGCAATCGGCGGATCTAGACGCGATGAAGAGAAGAGCCGGGCAAAGGAGCGCATCTTTAGCGTGCGCGATCCGGGACATCGTTGGAATCCGCGTGAACAACGCCCAGAGTTATGGCGTACCTACAACACTCGTTTAGCACCAGAACAGACCATGCGCGTCTTTCCAATCTCAGATTGGACTGAGGCAGATATTTGGCATTACATCTTGCAAGAAGGAATTGAAGTAAATCCACTTTATTTTGCAAAAGAACGTCCGATGGTTGCTCGTGGAGATCAGATGATTATGGTCGATGACGATCGCTTTCAACTTCGCGATGATGAAAAACCAACGATGAAGATGGTTCGCTTTCGTACATTGGGCTGTTATCCACTTACTGCAGGAGTTGAATCAACTGCAACTACAATGGAAGAAATCGTCGAAGAAGTACTGCAAGTAAAACTCAGCGAACGAGCAACTCGTCTCATTGATGGCGAGAATGAAGATTCCATGGAGAAGAAAAAGACGGAGGGTTACTTCTAATGAGTGGAGCAATCGTTCGACTTCTCACATGTGGCAGCGTTGATGATGGAAAAAGCACGCTCATTGGTCGCTTGCTTGTCGAAACCGACAGTATTCCTCACGACACAATCGGTGCTGCACGCAAAGTTCGCCGCAGCGGTTCAACGATTCCTGCTGGTGAAATCGACTTCAGTCTTCTCACCGACGGACTAGAAGCAGAGCGTGAACAAGGAATCACTATTGATGTTGCTTACCGCTCAATGACGCTACTAGATGGAAAACGTCTGATTATTAGTGATGCGCCGGGCCACGAGCAGTACACCCGCAATATGGTCGTTGCAGCTTCGCGCGCAGACATTGGCTTGGTTTTGATCGATGCCATGAAAGGCGTGCGAACACAGACTCTTCGCCACCTCACCATTTGTTCCTTGATGGGCGTATCTCGAATCATTATCGCTATCAACAAGTTAGATGCGATGGATTACAAGCAGGAAGTTTTCGATGCAATTTCTGCTGATATACAGCGTGCAGTTGCGCGTTTAGATGTTGCAGATATTCACATAGTCCCATTGAGTGCACTCGCTGGTGACAACGTGGTCTATCCAAGTACCAATATGCCTTGGTACAAGGGCCAAACATTGCAAGATGCGATTCAAAGCTGGCAGAAGCCAAAAGATGTTTCAGCAAGTGGTCTTATGCGAATCCAAATGATTGCTCGCGCCGATAACTTCCGTGGAGTATCTGGAACGGTACGCCGTGGAACATTTACACAGGGTGAAGAAGTAACAATTTTCCCAAGTAATCAAAAGGCGACGATTTCATCGATTGTTACCTTTGAAAAAGAGATCAACAAGGCCGACACTGATGATGCGGTAACCCTGGTTCTTACCCCAGAAGTAGATGCAACTCGTGGAGATGTGATCGCTGTTTCAAAAGATGATCTTGTCGCAGCGGATCGTTTTGCCGCACATGTTGTCTGGCTTAATGAAGAACCGCTGATTCATAGCCGTTCCTATTTGATGATTAGCGGACCTTCCACAACACCAGCAATTATCACCAAGATTCGCCATAAGATCGATGTAAATACTGGCGAACATATCTCAACAGATACCCTCAAAATGAATGAAATTGGTGACGTTGAGGTTGCCTCCGATATTCCTTTAGTGATGCGTCCATACGGAGATGATCGCGAATTCGGAAACTTCATCCTTGTTGATCGTTTGACACTCAAGACAGTCGGTGCCGGAATGATTCGTCACTCACTGCGCCGATCTTCAAATGTGACACATCAAGATTATGAAGTTGATAAGGTGCAGAGAAGTGCGCAGAAGAACCAGAAGGCTCGCGTTGTGTGGCTGACAGGTTTATCAGGTTCTGGAAAGTCAACCATCGCAAATGCGCTAGAAAAACGCCTCTTTGCACAAGGTGCGCACGCCTATGTTCTAGATGGTGACAATCTTCGTCTTGGTCTCAATATGGACCTTGGATTCACCCCTGAAGATCGCGCAGAAAATGTTCGCCGCGTCTCTGAAGTTGCCAAGTTAATGGTTGATTCAGGTTTGATTGTTATTTCAGCACTGGTAAGCCCATTTGAAGTCGATCGTCAGCGCGCAAAAAGTATCTTTGAAGATGGAGAATTCTTAGAAATCTTTATCGATACTCCAGTTGAAATCTGTCGCTCGCGCGATCCAAAGGGGCTCTATAAGAAGTCTGCAGCAGGTGAAATTCCGAACTTCACTGGTGTGGGCCAAGATTACGAACGCCCAACTCACCCTGACTTAGTGATTGATGGCACCGCGCCGATTGAAGAAAGCGTTGAGAAAATCCTTAAGATTCTCCTATGACCTGGATTCTCTTTGCTTTCGTTGGAACCATCGCACAATTTATTGATGGTTCGCTCGGCATGGGCTTTGGGCTGACAAGTTCAACCTTATTAGTCACTCTCGGCGCCTCAGCAGCGGTTGCCTCAGCAGCGGTGCACTTTGCTGAAATCGGTACAACGTTGGCATCTGGTGCATCGCATTGGCATGCAGAAAATATCGATAAGAAAATCTTGTTACGTCTGGCAATCCCAGGAGGAATTGGCGCTTTCCTCGGCGCCACCTTCTTATCCTTCATCGATCTCTCAAGTTCAAAGATCTTTATCTCTACCCTTCTTCTCTTTCTTGGTTTCCTTCTGCTCTATCGCAATGTTTTCAAAACCGAAGGTCAAGTGAATATGATCGAGATTAAGAACCCACGCTTCCTTAGCTATCTAGGATTCACCGGTGGCTTTGTCGATGCATCCGGTGGTGGTGGATGGGGTCCGATCGTTACACCAACACTTATCTCGACAACCGCGACAGAACCCCGAAAAGTTATCGGAACGGTGAGCGCTGCCGAGTTTGTTGTAGCTGTGGCTGCGTCAGTTGGATTCCTTGCTCAAATCGGTCGCATCGATATCGATTGGGCGATCGTTGGTGGCCTCGCACTTGGTGGCACCATCGCTGCGCCATTTGCCGCAAAGCTTGTCGGAATCTTGCCAGCTAAACAGCTTGGAATTGTTGTAGCCGTTGCCATTATTATTCTTAATGCAACGGCAATTATTCGCGCCTAGTTAAGGAGTATTTCGTGCGCTTTCTACTTTCGGTAATCGACTCAGCCTCACGTACTGGATCATCTGATGAGATGGCAGCGATTGATATCTTTAATGAGAAGTTACAGAAAAATGGCCACTGGATATTTGCCTGTGGTGTTGATTCACCAAAGAGTGCCAAGCTTGTAGATAACCGCGCAGGCGCTGGTCTTATACACGATGGCTCATATGTAGATAGCGATGAGTTTCAAAGTGGCTTCTGGATTATCAACGCCGCAAGTCATGATGAGGCGATGGCGTTGGCCCATGAAGGATCTAAGGCGTGCAATCGTAAGGTTGAAGTACGCCCGTTGCTTGGTTGATAACAGCTAGAAAAAGAAAAGCCCCGAGTGTGAAAGGCACTCGAGGCTTAACTCGTGCGCGCGAAGGGATTCGAACCCAGTAATTCGGACTTTTCCTATACTGAAATAGTTGCAATTCTGACCATTCAGCCTATACGTTGAGTAATCAAGGTATGAGAAACTTTGGAATGCAAGACTCTAGAAATGGGAAATAAAATGATAAGTGCCTATGTAGAGCCAAATGTTAAAAGGTCAAAGAACCTTATTTTATGGAGCGCCCTCTATCTCGGAGCTTGCTGGTTGAGCACTTTGGCGAGTTTCATGAACCCAAGCACAACTGAGTTTAAAGCAACCGATATTTTTTCTTATCTTCTCTTTCCCGCCACGATCGGCGCATTCATCTTTACATTTCAGTGGGTTCGCTCTTTAATGATCACCGCTAGATTCATTCAACCTGCCGGCATTGGTTATCGACAAGGTTGGGCATTTTGGAGTTGGTTTACTCCTTTTGCATGCTTTTGGATTCCAAGGAGACTCATAACTCGCCCCTTCGAATGTTTCACATGGTTTATCGGGAGATCTAGTTTACTTTCTACAAATCTCTGGTGGGGTAGCTGGGTTGCTTCTTTAGTAATAAGTAATTTGAGCCTTCGTGCATTTTTTATGGCTCCAGAACTCGTTGCTGGCCTAGACCTAATTAGTACGATTCTTGTCACCATTGCTTTTCCGCAGTGGAAGACAATAATTGAAAATGTTACTGATGCCCAAACGGTTGCCGGAGAACGAATTATGAGCCAGCAACAGTCAAATGGTCCACTTGGCTAGATTTTGAATTATCAGTGCAATCTGACTTAAGAAATCTAATTTTTGCCAGTTCTCTTACTCTCCTTTTAACTTCATGTACACTTGTCGACAGCAATCCCAAGTTTTCTGCGGATGTCATTGAATTTCGGCAGGTTTTGAGTGTGTCTTCTGTGCAGTCAGGCGTTGAAGCCTATGGGCAAAAATTTAAGGATGTTGATTGCCGAACCCTTCCTAGCAATTTTGAGCCACCAATTGACCTTATTGGTTGTAGCGGTGACGAGAAACAAGTCTATCTTCTCGGAGTATCTGAATTGGATGGAAACTCAATTGAGCAAGCGAAGCACCATCGTGCTGACTCATCAGGAGATCAATGGTTCATTATGATTGATTTTGACGATACCGGAACAAAAAGATTTGCAGAGTTCACTCGAAGAGTGACAACTCTCCCTGCGCCAATGAATCAAATTGCGATAACTTCAGACAGGCTTGTAATCACCTCACCTGCAATTAATGATGAGATATCCTCTGGTTCGGCAGTGATTACCGGTAGTTTCACCATGCAAGAAGCGCTCGATTTATCCAGAGCAATTAAGAATAGAAGCGCAATTCCGCTGTATTTCAAATGGCGTGAGTAGAAAAAGAAAAGCCCCGAGTGTGAAAGGCACTCGAGGCTTAACTCGTGCGCGCGAAGGGATTCGAACCCCTAACCTTCTGATCCGTAGTCAGATGCTCTATCCGTTGAGCTACGCACGCATATTCAGTTGTGAGCACTCATACTACCCGTTTTCTTAAACCCACCCAAATGCACTCATTAAGAAAGATGGGGCGCCCCCGATTTCTCGGAAGCGCCCCATTTACTTGCGTTTTGGGTTAGCCGACCTTTTTGGTGCGGCCATCTGCGACTGGTACTTGTGTGACCTTTCCAGCAGCCATATCAGCCCTCAGTGCCTCTACAAAAATATCTAGAAGAGCACCTTTTACCTTGGCTTGTGCTGGTGAGAAGACATTGAGATATCCATCGCCACCGTAGATTAAGAAATCTAGGGTTGTCAATGAATATTCTTTGCTGTCCTTAGCGATTGCAGTTCCATCAAGTTTGGTAACTGTGACAACACGGCTACCTACTGGTTTAGATGCATCGAAGGTGAAGTTAAATCCGGAGATCTGTGGGAAACGTCCATCACCTGGATAGTTTCCACCCACTCCGTTTTCAAGTGCCTTCCATAGGTTTGCACCGGTTACAACGGTTGTCGCAACTTGGTTACCGAATGGGAAGACAGTAAATGCATCACCGAGTGTGACATCAAGCGGACCAGTTCCTGTTCGAACTAGGCCAGTTGCGGCTGGCACGTAGGTTCTTGCTGGGAATGTGTCGCGGATTCCGCCACCATTTTGAATTGCAAAGTCTGTCTTGTATTTAGCGCGCATGAGATCTGCAATGTAATTACCCATTGGAGTTTCACCTGAACGCTCAACTGCTGGAGTACCACCGCGTGGGAAGGTTCCAGATACTTGACCAATCTTTACATCAAGCTTTGCTGATAACTGGTCTTTGTACTTCTTGACCATCGCTGCTGCAGTTGTATCTTGGGTGGTGACTGTGCTGACAACACCTGTATTGATTGTTGGAGCAGCAGCCTTAAGGACGTGTTGGATTGATTGACCAACAACCTTGGTTCCACGAATACAGATCTGGGTACGTGTGTACTCAACACCTGCGTTACGGGTTTGACCCAAGACAACTGGTTCAACACGTGCTGAGCCAGGAATTACTGATGCAAATGTTTGGTGACTATGTCCGCCGTACACCGCAACAGCTCCCTTGATCTGAGATGCCAAAGTATTGAGATCACCCTTAGCTTTTCCATCGGCATTTTCTAGCCAGCCTTGGTGAAGGAGTGCGATAACTACTTCTGCACCAGCGGCTTTTGCCTCTTTGATTGCGCTATTAACCCCGGCAACACCTGGATTAATTGTGATGGTCTTCTTGGCACCGGATGCATCTTTGTAATCAAGGTTTCCTGGGAATACTTGCTCGATTGTCTCTGGTGTATTTGAACCTACGATACCGATCGTGACGCCTCCGCGCTCAATAAGCGTGTAGTTCTTTACGCTCTTTGCACCTGATTTCATAACTCCCAATGAATCTGGGTTGTAATTTGAAACCACCCATTGGAAATCAGAAGCTCCGACTACTTTATTGAAGTGATCGAGATTGCGATCGTGTTCGTGATTGCCCAATATGGAAACATCAAGCTTTGCAAGATTGAGGGCTTCGATGGTTGGAAGTTCTTCGAATTCGGTTGAGATAGGTGGTGCTGCACCGATGTTATCTCCAGCTGAGAGCGCAACAGTTGCGACGTTAGCTGCGCGATCTGCGGCCCAGTTACTTGCAAGAAGTGCGGCTCCAAAAGAGTTACCAACTTCGATTGCACCGTGTAGATCACTTAGCTGAAGTACTTGCACTGCGCGGTTCTGTGTAGATGCAACAGTTGCTAGTTCAGCCTTTGTATAACTCTTATTTGATGCCGCTGGCTTTGAAAATCCATAGGCATTGACTGCTTGTACGACAGGAGTTCCTGCTGGTTGACCTTCGACAACAGGCATCGTAACGATTGAGTTACTTTGAGCAGATACAAATATTGGACATGATCCCGGACCAGCAGAGACAACATAACCTGTGATCGCTGGAGTAACCGCTGTTGCTGGAGTCCATTTGACTACAACTCCGCGTGAGTTGAAATATGAGGTGACATTTGTCGGTGCGCCCGGAAGCGAATATGTATTCGCCTGCGCCGTTGGTGCCACTAGTGAAACTAGGAGCGTTGTAGCCAGGGCGAGTGAGCCCAAGCTAAAGAATTTTTTGAAGGTGTGAGTTTTGTTCATGGTCGCACAATAGCGAAATAGGAAATTATCTTGGTGTCTTACTGGTTACGAAACGAGAAAGCAGATGGAAACTTTAAAGTTTGCCCAATAAAAGTAGCTCTTCTCGCGCAACACTCTTAACCCTAGGTTTACCCTTTGCCTCACCCGCCGCGACTTCGGCTGCGTTAATTGCCTCCCAATGACCCTGGCTAACAACCGTTGCGCCACTAAGTAAATCAGCGATATCGGTGTGCGGCTTTGGCTCCTTCAAATCTTCAACTAATAGCTTCATAACATCAGAAGAGTCTGATTTATTAGTACCAATTACTCCCGATGGCCCTCGCTTTGCCCATCCGACAACGTAGAGATTCTCTTCAACACGTCCATCAGTATTAACGACTTTTCCATTCTTATAAGGGATTCCGGCGAGTGGAATTGCTTCATAGCCGATGGCAGTAATCACTAGGCCACATTTAATTGAAAACTCTTCTTCGGTTCCAGTTTTTGTGAAGACAATTTCCTCTACTTTACCAGTACCGCGAATCTCTTTTGGCGTGGCTAGGAATTGAAACTTCATTGTGCGTTCGTGACCAGCAGGTACTTGTTCTGCAATAAGTGCCATCGCCTCTAAATTACTCTTTACATCTTTTTCAATGTTTTCACCCACGCGCGCTAAAGCGCTATCGATATCCTTCTTTTCTATAATCACATTTGTATGTTCAAGTTTCGGCAGCTCGCGTAGTTCAGGTGATGTGAAGGCGGCGTGCTCTGCTCCACGGCGAGCGCTGATAATCACAGTGCGCACCGCACTTGCCTTCAGCGCATCAATTGCGTGTTCGGCTGTATCGGTTAGGTCGAGTTCACTTGGTTCTAGTGCCAACATGCGAGCCACATCCATGGCAACGTTTCCGGCACCAATAACTACGGCTGTCGATGTTGAAAGATCTACGCTTTCATCTTTGAAATCTGGGTGAGCGTTATACCAAGGTACAAAATTCGCAGCCGACATAGAGCCCGGCAGATCTTCGCCCGGTATTCCAAGTGTTCGCCCTTGTGAAGTACCGGTTGCAATCACTACCGCGTCGTAGCGCGCCTTGAGATCCTCGATCGAGAGGTCTTTCCCCAGCTCAACATTTGCAAAGAGGCGCACATTGCCGGCAGTTGCTATCTTTTCAAAGACCTTTGCAACTGTTTTGATCTTTGGGTGATCTGGGGCAACACCACTTCGGACTAGACCCCACGGAGTTGGCAGACGCTCGATAATGTCGATCGAGAAAGAAAGTTCGTCGCTCTGCAGATTTTGTAGCGCTTGCGCAGCGAAGTACCCCGCTGGCCCTGCGCCAACAATGGCAACCGTGTAGCTAGACATGAGGAAAGTCTATTGCAACCATGAAAACGATGTGTACATTTATTTAATCTTTCTGTACATATTGATGTAGGATAAGGTATGAAATCATTTCCACTAACAGATGCGCGTCGAGATCTTCCATCACTTGTTGATAAGACCGCGAAAGAACCCATTCTGATTACACGTCACGGAATTGATGCCGCAGTATTGGTCTCGCCATCACTCTACGAAAAAATGCTTGATGCGATGGAGGAACTAGAAGACATTGCCGCATATGACCAAGCAAAGGCGCGTCGTGAAGAGTCAACACTTTGGGTAGAAGCTCGCAAGGAACTCGGCTTGAATTGAGCCAATTCACACTTCGGATTGAGAGAACGCCCCGTAAATTTCTACAGACGCTACAGCTGAAAGATAGAAAACGGATAGATATTGCTCTGACCCTATTGTCTGAGAATCCGATTCCACCTAAGGCGAAAAAACTCTCTGGCAGAGACGGTTACCGAATCCGTGTTGGGGATTTTCGGATCATCTATGAAATTCAGAAAAGTATTCTCGTAGTCCTAGTCATTGATATCGGACACCGCCGTGAGATTTATCGTTCGAGCAAATACTGAGGTTTATACCCATAATCAGTGAGCCAACGAGAGCAATCAAGTATCGATGTATAGCCAGGTAGCGAACCAACTATTTCTGTAGTTGGATGATATTGAGCCAACATTTCTAAGGTTGGTCTCGGGGCGAAAGTATCAGGTGCGGCAAAGTTATATGCGACAGAACCTTCTGCGCCTTTGTTTAAGATCACCAAAATTCCTTCCGCTGCATCTCGCAAATCTAAATAGCACCAGAGAATCTTTGCACCGAGCTTAAGTGTCTCTTCATCGCCCTCTCGCATTTTTTGCGCGAAATCAGAGAACACTTGTGCAGTGTTTGTATGTGGGAAACGCATTCCGACAAAGGCGGTTTCGCTTCGGTTTGCCCACATATCTGCAGATCGCTCATTCACTTCCTTTGATAGCGCATAACTTTCAAAGTGATGGAGTGGATGGTGCTCATCAAATGGTGCATATTCAGGAGAAGTCCATGGACCTGACCACGCAGTTCCATATATTGAAAGGCTTGAAGCGTAGATAACTAGGGGCACTTTCTTCGCAACAGCTGCTGCAAATACTTGGTAACTCCCCATTACATTGTTCTGCAACACAAGTGCGTCTGTATCGTGAAGTGGCCCGGGCACTGATCCCAAATGAATAACGGCATCGCATGCAAAATCTAATTGTGCCATGAAATCCGCAGAGGTGAGATCGCCAATGACAGTAGTGACAGAAGGTGGCGCATCAACTTGAACCCGATCAGTGGCAACTACTTGATGCCCTGCAGCAACGAGAGATGTGACTATCTCTCTTCCGATTAATCCGGCAGCGCCGGTAACGAGTATTTTCATGAGAATGTGACAATCCCTCTCTGCTTTATTTCAGTGGCCTGATGTGGCTTAAGCGTAAGAATACTTTTACGCGATTTTCCACTTGTCTGAGTGCTCGATGGCTCAATTGCAAATGTGCGAACGCGTCCAAACCAAGGAAAACCTTGCGAATTATTGAATTCCAACCAGAACCAAGCAAAGTCTAAATACTCAGACTCCCATTGCATCTCGAAGGAGAGATTCTTCTCTTTATTACTTATTCGATACCACTTTGGCCCATCAAATTCTGAGAGCCAACCAAAGACCCCAAGTTGTGTTCCATTAGGTGGCACATGGCTTACATCTAGCGTTTTGCCATTATTACCCTCGATCAGAGGCCACTGATGAGAACTTCCAGAAGGTGCATGAGGGCTTTCACTCTCTTCATCTACAGTGAACTTCTTCGCGCTTGTCACGATTAAAACTTCTCCATCAAGGAGCGATCCTCCAAATGCAGGGTGGCTCGAATAATCAAACTCTAAATCGAGAGCACTCAGGTTTGTAATCACATCACTTATCAAAATTTCATTTGCTACTAGCGATATCTCACGCTCGATACGAATCGGGATAGAGATCAGATCTAATTGAATACGAATACTCTCTGACTTACTCTCGATGATTTTCCAAGTAGAAATTGCTGCCTCACCATGAAAACCAACAGCGGCACCGTGAATATTTCGTGGAGGTCCGGCATTGGGGCAGATCAACTGCCATCCACCTCGATAGTGCTCCATCCAATGCGCAACCGGATCTAAAGAGAATGGAGTTTGTTGACCAGAGATCACTTCCTCTGCGCGATCTGCCCATGGCGTCTTTAAGAGTAGCTCGTGACCAGATTTCACTGTTTTGATGGAGAGAATATCTGCACCAAAGCCGGGGTCGAGTACCAACTCAAGATCAGAGCTTTTCAGCGTTATGTGTGTCATGCGATCCCCTTGAACTTGGATACTGGAACCCCTGAGGTGGTGGTTGAAAGAGTGAATAACGAGCCGGCTAATGGTTGCTGCGCTAAATCAGATTCGGATATTCCTTTTCTCGCAGACGTTACATAGAGCGTGCCATCTGCACCGAATGCGCAACTCGATGGTTGCGCTACGGGAAAGTGGTGCTCTGCAATGATCTGCCCCTGTGGTGAGATACGAACAACTCGACTACCACCCCAGAGTGCCAGCCAGATACATCCTTCGTTATCGATAGCCAATCCATCAGGAACACCCGTTTCAATCGTAATGAGCTCGCGAAAGTGCGGGACAAAGTCATCTGCCAAATCAAAGTCACTAACAAAAACTTTCTTTGCCATGCTGTCGGCTAAATACATCAAAGTATTTTCTTTATTCCAGCCCAATCCGTTTGGGAGTGCCAGATTTTCAACCATGACTCTGTTTGAGTCTCCCCCATCCCAGCGATGTAATTTTCCGAGGCCTGCTGTGAAATCGTTCTGGCAACTTCCGCCCCATAATCTTCCACGCGCATCACACTTTGCATCATTCATTCGATAGTCAGGGTCAACAAGAAACGCATTCTTTGGAGCGAGTTCTCCATTTTCTACAGTGCCGAATCCGTTTTCATAGGCAACTGCATATCCATCGATCGCATCTATCGGTACTGCAGCACCGATAGAAACCCCGAGACTTATGCTCTCTGTCGCTAAACTCTTCAGATCAGTTCGATGGATTAAGCCTTGCGGAATATCTACCCAATGCAGTAAATCTCCATCACATACTGGACCTTCGCCAGTGTTGGCATCCCATGCTAAGAGCAGTTCTGGATTATTTGCCACAATTAAACCTACTGCTCGTTCCGAAGAACTGCCCCTGTTTGGCGCACTTCAGCCAAATTCCTATTGCCGGTGAGCCCCATTGTGTTCACGAAATCACGTCGCATCAACTCGATTACTTTCTCCACGCCGCGTTCACCATCTGCCATTACTCCGTAGAGATAGGCCCTGCCCACAAAGACAGCCTTTGCCCCAAGAGCGATTGCTGCATACACATCTTGGCCCGACATAAAAGAACCGTCGATGAATACATCCATCTTGTCGCCAACTTCTTTAACTACATCAGGGAGAATTTCGATCGGCACTAGACCGCGATCGAGTTGTCTGCTGCCATGGCAGGATAAAACAATGCCTTGCACGCCCAAATCCGCGAGTATTTTCGCGTCGGCAACACTTTGAACACCTTTAACAATAATTGGACCATTCCACTCACTCTGTAGCCATTGAATATCTTCAAATGAGATTGCTGGTGAGTAAATCGTATTCGAGAGTTCCAGCAGCGATTTATTCCATCCTCGAAACGCTGCAAACTCTAATTTCTTAGTTGTAAAGAGATTAAGCCACCAGATTGGTTTACGCGCAATTGCAAAGACTGTTGAGATCCGAATACGTGGAGGAATTGTTAGCCCATTGCGAAGATCTCGAAGGCGAATGCCTCCGACTGTTGTATCAACGGTAAGGATAAGTGCTTCAAATCCGGCATCACGTGCCTGTTTAATGATTGCAACGCTATCTTCACGATTTTTCATTACATATAACTGAAACCAGCGACGTGAATGTGGCACAGCCTCAGCAAGTTCCTGCGGAGATACTGTTCCCATCGTAGAAAGTGAGTAGATGAGGTTGTTTTTGGTGGCCGCTGATGCAACGGCCGGTTCACCGACGTGGTGCATTAAGCGTGTGTAACCAGTAGGTGCAAAGACAATAGGAAGGTCTACTTTTTTACCAAAGATCACTTCAGATGGATCTACCTCTGAAACATCTCGGAGAATTCTGGCGTTGAATTGGACTCGGCGGATCGCACTCTGTGCACGTGAATAGCCAATCTCATCCAGGGCTGAGCCCTCTACATAATCAAAGACAACCTTAGGAACGCGTTTATTCGCTGCGCGAGCGAGATCTTCAACTGTTTGTGCCTTCATCGTCGCACTTTTTCGCCGGCTTAAGGTAGGCAACTTCCAATCAATCAAAGAATAGAAGTAAGGAAGATTCGGCAGATTCCTCTTTGATTTGATCATGATGATGAAGTTTATCCAGTACCGCTATTCTTTGGCTATGCCAGAGCATGAGGTAATTCCCGCAAAGTTGCCATCTAACCAATTCGATCACTTCTATCGAGGCGGTAATCGCATAGGTGCACTTCGCCATGGGCCAGGCGGACCAATGCGTCCTGAAGAATGGATCGGTTCAATCACCACCAGGTTTGGCGAGAGCGAACAGGGTTTATCGCGCTTGCCTGACGGACATTTCCTGAAAGATGCAATTGAAGCAGATCCCACGTTATGGCTTGGCCAAGAGCATATAAATAACTTTGGATTAAGTATCGAAGTTCTCGTGAAGTTACTTGATCCTGATCAGAGATTGCCAGTTCATTTCCATCCTAATAAAGCTTTTTCAAAGCAGCATCTTGGTCTTGATCACGGAAAGACAGAAGCGTGGATTATTTTAGAAGCACCCGCAGGTGCTGGCGTTGGACTTGGTTTTAACAGAACACAGAATAAAACTGACTTACTGGAATTGGTAAAGAACCAGGATTCACCCGCACTCCTTGCATCTCTTCGCAGAACAGAGGTAAGCGTTGGTGATGCAATCTTGGTTCCTGCAGGTGTTGCACATGCAATTGACTCAGGGATATTCGTACTTGAATTACAAGAGCCAACAGATTTATCAGCACTCCTTGAATGGGAAGGTTTCGCCGTTGATGGAATCAAGGATGGCCATTTAGGGCTTGGATTCGACACTGTTACCGATGCTCTGAAGTTAGATCCACTTACTGAAAGTGAATTTGATTCACTTGTCATTCGTGATGTTTTTGCAAGTAAGACTCTATGTTCTATCTTGCCCCTCAAGGCAGATGGGTACTTCAGAGCACACCTAGCGCCGGGTTCCGGTGACATTGAACAAGGTTTCGCAATCGCACTCGTACTCAGCGGTGCAGGGTCGATCACATTTGCGAACGCACCCGAAATGCAGGTTACACAAGGCGATGCCTTAGTAATTCCACACGTCGCAGGTGGGTATTCAGTTACTGGTGCGCACGTCATTATCTGTCGCCCACCACTAGCTGAATTAGCTATCCAAGCCCCTTAAACCACTGAGCGTTAAGAAGTTATGTCTTTCTTTGCGAATTTGGTTATCGCAAGAGCATAGAAAAGAATCCCGAAAATAGCACAGTAAGACGCTCCCTTTGCCATCTGCGACCAATCAATTGTTGTTGAGAGTGCGTCCAACCATGTATCGGAATAGTGAACCGGTAACCATTGGCGGAGTGAACCGAGCGCCGAAATAGCATCCAAGATTGTTAGCAAAATTGAGATACCTACTGCGCCACCTACTGCGCCAAGAGGTGCATCTGTGCGCACACTCAAATAAAAGGCGAGACCAGCAACAAAGAGAAGTGAGAATGCTAGGTATATCGTCATGATCGCCAGACGTTGCAAGGTAACCGCGTTATCAAAGGTGACCCCTAAAGGAGTTTGAAGTGGCGCTATTCCAAAAGATATCGCCCCGACAATCCATGAAGAAAGTGGGACTAAGAGAACGGCGATGAGTGAAAGTGTGAGACTGACTTTCATTTTCTGTATCAGTAATCGTGTACGCGGTACAGGGGATGCGAGCAAATATCGCAATGTCGACCACGATGCTTCACTTGCGACAGTGTCACCATTAAAGAGTGAGACAACTGTTACCAATAGAAATGGTGTTGAGAAGAACAACATCGTTGTTGTGAAGTTGGCAGCCCCCAAGGTGGCTAAACCAATAATGTCTGTGCTGCCTGAACCAAACTCTGAAGATCCATCGTCATCTCCAGAAGGTCCAAATTTCACCGCTAAAGCCACGAGTATTGGCAACGAGAGAACGAAGCCATAGGCAAAAAGAGTGCGCTTGCGCTTTAACTGGCGATATAGCTCGACGCGGTATGGCAGCGTTTTTCCGACTATATAACTCATTTAACTGCCTTTCCGATCACTAAGTCATCGCCAATGAGTTCTAGGAATATCTCCTCAAGGGAGCGAGCCTGGCGATTCTTCGTCAAAATCTTCTTCATCGGACCAAAAGCAATCAAATGACCGCGATGCATGAGGACTACATGTGAACAGGTTTGCTGTACCTCGGCGAGTAAGTGTGAAGACACAATTACGGTGCGTCCGGTCTTGGCATATTCCTTAAGCACCACGCGCATCTCCGCAATTTGTTGTGGATCAAGCCCATTAGTTGGTTCATCTAAGACAAGCAGATCAGGCATTCCCATCATCGCTTGGGCGATTGCAAGACGCTGTCTCATTCCTTGACTATACGAACGCACCTTCTTATCAAGGGCGGTTCCTAATTTTGTAATTGTGAGAACTTCATCAAGATACTTCTCACCGGTGCGGCCAATTGATTTCCAGTACAGATCTAAATTCTCGCGACCAGTAAGGTGTGGAAGAAATCCTGGCCCTTCCACAAAACTTCCAAGGTTTGCAAGCGCAGGTGAACCTGGATAGACAGCCTTTCCATCCATATAAATTGCGCCCTCAGTTGGGAAGATCAATCCCATCATCATGCGCAGTGTTGTTGTCTTGCCCGCACCATTGGGGCCAAGTAATCCAACAACCTGACCACGACTAACTGTGAAAGATAAATTCTCAACGGCCTTATAACCATCTTTATAAACCTTAGAAAGGTTTTCAACCTGCACCAAGAAATTCTCTTCTCTTGCTTCGGCAGAGTGTCGTGGACGGCGCAGATAGACAAAGGCAAAAGCTAATAGAAGAGCCAGCAAGGCAAGTGCTGGCCAGAGCCAGATCGCTCCGGCGCCGGTGACAGATACGGCATCAATCACCGAATATTCAAGAGGTGAAAGAGCAGTCACTGTGTAAAGAGAAGGAGATTTAGGTAATTCATAACCTTGATCAGTGGTGGAAATTCCAACAGCGAGTGAGTCACCCACGGCGGCATCAAGAATGACTGATGGAAGGTCAACTGTAATTTCTCTTCCACTCGCAGGGATTCCCGTGATTTTTATCGGTGCCACAATTCCATTGGGTTGAGTAATTGCCCCACTTGCAGATTTGCTGACGAGTGAGAAAAAGAGAGTTGCTTCGCCGGTAGAACTTGTAATGTGAACCTTGATTCGTGAAGGCCCAACGATTGAAACTGCTTTCTCCAATTGAGCACTCTCTAGGAATCCACTCTGGGCTGGCAGAAATGCTGGGCTAAAACCAGCAATGCCAGATGCAACAGTGGCAGCCAAGCTTCCTGCTGAACCGATTCCAGGAAGAGCAGAGATCGCGGTAGGAATTCCACCAATCGGATGGGCCATTACTGCAGGCTTTGGCAGCAGATTAATTGTTTTGATAGTCGCTGCATCAGGAGTCGTTGCAGAGGAAAAATTCTTAGGAATCACCGTTGAATCTTGTAATGAAATCGAACCATTGGTCTTGGTAAATTGAAAAGCAGGAATCGAAATATCTGCACTCATTAAATATTTATCAAACCAATTAAGGTACTGCGCGCGTAGATACTGATCTTCATTTGTTCCACCATCATGCCCACCGCCATGCCAGATCAGCGAAAGGGGCAGATCTGCACTGGTTTTTCTTAGTGCAGTAAATGTCTTCAGGCTCTCACTGAGTGGGAAGAGTGAGTCAGATTGACCTTGACTGATTAGTACGGGCGCTGAAATTCGTGAAAGGGATTCACTGGGTGAAACTGAATTGAGTAGCGCTATCTCTGCAGCAGATGGCTTTCCATTTACAACTGAATTTTTATAGGCGGCACACCACTGTTCAACTAAAGTGCCGCACTCACCAAGAGCAGGGTTTTGTAGCGTTGCCAGAGAAAGAAAGGTACCTGTCCATACTTTCTTAAAGGGACCAGGCTCGGATAAATCTAAAGAGGATTGAGGAAAGAGCGCCTGATTAAGGTTGTTCCAGGTGATATCTGCAATCGCTGCATCTACTCGTTTATCTGCAGCGGCAGTTAAGAGCGCCGCAGCTCCACCATATGATCCGCCGACAATTCCGACGATCGGATCATTGGCGCTCTCCTTCTTTACCTCTTTGCGAGTAGCAAGATAGGAGATCAACTTTTGAATATCGGCAATCTCACCTGTCGCTGCATTCATTAAAATCCGGCCAGATGATTTACCAAATCCTCGCGCCGTCCATGTAAGAACTACATATCCATTGTCACGGTAATACTCAGCAGATTGCTTCATCACATCTTTAGAGCTACCAAAGCCGTGCGCGAGCAATACTGCTGGTGCTGGTGTGATTTCTGGAAGAAAGAGTGATGTATCAATAAAGACTCCGGAAGCGGTCTCAACCGATTTTTCGATAACGTCAGTGGCATTAGCGGGGGTTGGAATGAGCGCCAAGAGCGAGAAAGCAAGAATGGCGACCCGAATCTTCATTGGATAAGAATATTCTTTATTGCATCTAAATGAACCTTAGAACATTTGATACTGCTCACAATCGGCGCAGAGCTAGGGAAAAAGAGCGGAAGTTACGAAATTTAGGCTTCTTGGGTGAGTATTTCAATTGAGTTAGATACTGATTACCTCGCCAGTAATGTTACCGGACTGAGGAGATGCAAAGAATCGCACGACCCGAGCAACTTCATCCGCGCCTATCAATCCTTTGGCTGTTGAAGTTTGCCGATTTGCTAACTCGTCGGCTGCAGAGTGACCTAAATACTTTTTGTAATTTGCATCATTCCTGTGAAAGATTTCAGTCTCGATTGTTGTTGGCGAGACAGAGTTGGCTGTGATGCCATCTTTTCGGAAAGCGATCGCACAACTCTTCGTGAAGGAATGTTGAGCAGCTTTTGCTAATTGATAGTGGGATGTAAATTCGCTAGCGCCTTGACCCATCGCAGAGACTATATTGACAATTCGTCCATAGTGATTTTTTTGCATAAATGGCACGGCCTTTTGAGTGCATAAAAACGTTGCAACAACGTGAACATCTAGAAGTTCTCGCAAATCAGTCTCACTTGTTTCCATAATTGGCTTTACTAACAAATGTCCCGCATTATTTACAAGAATTTGAACTTCTCCGTTAACACTGGCAATCTCCTCAAAAATTTTATTCACTTCCGCCGATACCGTTACATCCCCAGGATGGATACTCCCGACACCTTGACCTCTTTCAATAATTTCCAGGGTTTCTACAAGTCGTTCTTTATTCCGTCCGATCATGGCGACGTGATATCCATCAACAGCCAAAGCGGTTGCGATAGCGCGCCCGATTCCGCTTCCTGCTCCGGTGACAATTGCGATTTGCTTTCCCATGAGAGAAACTCCCATCCGCTTTCGAATATGGTAGTTCTAATAAGGCGAATTGAGCGGAGACGAGGAGATTTGAACTCCTGAAGGGTTTAACCCCTTACCTCGTTAGCAGTGAGGCGCACTCGACCGGGCTATGCGACGTCTCCAAGTGTGGCTTAAGTCTACCGCCTCTTATCCGCCTTGTTAATCGTGGAGATTAGGGCTTGATGTGGATCTTTGGACCATCTCCGATAGCGCCTGGACGGTGACCTGATAGAACTTTAGCGCTTTCTTCTAACGAGACAACACTTGCAATAAGTGGACGCGGATCAATTGCGCCGGTGCTGAGTAACTTAATCGCGCCAGCATTTCCTGGGGACCCACTCAAAATGCCAACAGCTGTTAAATCCTTCAAGACAAGGGTGCGGCTATCAATCATGCTGGGTACTCCTGAGATACCAATATAAACAACTGTACGTCCAGGTTCCAGAAGTTCAAGTGCTAACGCAGGAATTTCACAGTTATATGTTGCATCGATGATTGCATGAGTCGGTAACTGTGGAATTGCATCGATGTGATGCACGCCAGCGAAACCAAATTGTCGTGCAAAGATGAGGGATCTTTCTTCGATGCCAACAAGATGAACTTCGATTCCTCTACTTTTGGCAATGAGTGCGCAGAGCAATCCAATTGTTCCAGGTCCGAAGATAAGTAAACGTTCGCCGGCTTTAAGTTTTGTTGCATCCACTGACCGAAGTGCATTTCCGGTGGGTTCAACCATCGCACCAAGCGCCGGATCTAAATCATCAGGAAGAAGGTGTGCGGCAAACTCTGGAATCACTAGGCGCTCTGCCAACGCACCTGGATATCCATTACGAATTCCCACTTCGTCACGATCGTGACAGAGATATTGATAGCCGCTGGTGCAACGTTCACATCGCTGGCATCCAAGCATCGTGTCACCAGTAATGAATTTGCCGCGCCATTTTTCATCTACTTGCGAACCAATCTCAATTACTCGACCACACCATTCGTGCCCTAATTGCAATGGATATCTCGCGTGGCCACTCTGCAAATAAGCCATATCGCCATTGAAGAATTCGACATCGGTACCACAGATGCCTACGCGCTCAATCGCAACGAGAAGATCGTGCTCACCAACAACTGGTTCATTTACTTGTATGACAGAGCCAATATGTGGTTCTGTAATTACGAAGGCTCTCATATTTCCTTAATGTGATTCGCGCGGCGTCGCTGAACCGCTAGCGCCTCGCAAGAAATCAAGATCTGCGCCTAAGTGTGCTTGTTGCACGTGATCTATATACATGCGCTCCCAGCCGCGAGATGGATTAGCCAAACTTTCCATCGTGGCAGCTGATGGGGTGCGCGCTGCTAACTCTGCATCACTGATCTTTACATTGATTGTTCGCGCTGGGACATTGAGTTCGATTAAGTCACCATTCTGGATCAATGCAAGTGGTCCACCGGCTGCTGCTTCTGGAGATACATGCAAGACAACGGTTCCAAAGGCGGTACCGCTCATTCGTCCATCGCAGATGCGAACAAGATCATCAATTCCTTTTTCGAGTAGCTTCTTTGGGATTGCCATATTTGAAACTTCTGGCATTCCCGGATATCCCTTAGGGCCGCATCCACGCAGAATCAGAACGCTATTTTCGTCAACGTCGAGATCCGGATCATCAATACGATCGTGAAAATCTTCGATGCTTTCAAAGACAACTGCTGCACCTGTGTGTACAAGTAGGTGTGCACTCGCAGCAGCTGGTTTGATGACTGCTCCATCTGGTGCAATATTTCCGCGTAATACTGCGATACCTGCTTCAGGTTGTAATGGCTTCTCATACGTTGCAATAACTGATGCATCAAAAATCTCAGCACCCTTGAGGCTGTCCACAAAAGGCTTGCCAGTCACGTTGATTGCGTTGCGATCAAGATGCTTTTCGACCTGTGCCAGTACGGCACGTAATCCACCTGCACGGAACATATCCTCCATGAGGTGCTCACCGGCAGGTAGAAGATTTACGAGAAGTGGAATGCGCGACCCAATGCGATCAAAGTCATCGAGTGTGAGATTAACGCCGGCGCGACCAGCGATAGCAAGAAGGTGCACTACTGCATTTGATGAGCCACCGATTGCACCGAGGGCAACAATTGCGTTGGTGAATGCGCCAAAGGTGAGGATGTCTTGCGGTTTCAAATCTTCTTTCACCATCTCAACGATGCGGCGTCCTGAATCATGGCTTGCTTGAAGTAGACGACTATCGGCAGCTGGAGTACCGGCTAGACCAGGCAAAGTCATACCGAGCGCTTCTGCGATACATCCCATTGTTGAAGCAGTTCCCATTGTGTTGCAATGGCCTTTGCTGCGAATCATTGAACGCTCTGATGCGTTGAAGTCTTCTTGACTCATCTTTCCAGAGCGCACATCAGCGCTAAAACGCCAGACATCTGTACCGCAACCCAACATCTTTCCTTTAAATGTTCCATTTAACATCGGCCCACCCGGAACAATAATTGCTGGGAGATTTACCGATGTTGCTCCCATTAGTAGCGATGGAATTGTTTTATCGCAACCACCAAGGAGAACCACGCCATCAATTGGATTTCCACGGATCATCTCTTCGGTGGCCATTGCAGCTAAGTTGCGCCACAACATGGCAGTCGGGCGAAGGTTAGTTTCACCGAGTGAGAGCATCGGTAAATTGTGAGGAACTCCCCCGGCCTCCCAAATTCCATTTTTTACACTCTGGGCAACTTCATCAAGGTGCATGTTGCAGGGGGTGAGATCAGATGCTGTATTAAGAATTGCTATCTGCGGGCGCGTACCGGTGAAGGCTGAATCAGGATTTCCGCGGCGCATCCATGCGCGATGAATGTATGAGTCCTTTGTATTTCCTGAAAACCAATCAGCGCTGCGCATTCGATAAGTATACGAGGGCAAAGTGGCTTCGTGAAGGGACTTCAGTTTTAGATTGATCTCGGTAGACTAAAGATATGAATAACGAGAACGCTGAAGGAGAGACCACCACAACAAAGAGAGTGCATGATCAAGCACCTTCTGAAGCTTATGGTGAATTTATGAAGACAGGGTGGATCCCTTCTGATCTACCCGAACTAGCGCCTCTCGAAGTTGTTACCTACGCATATACGCGCAGACAAGTTCTCTCTGCAGCATTTCCCGACGTACGACTTGTTATTCCTGCCGGTAATTCAAAGGTGCGCGCTAACGATACTGACTACGTCTATCGCCCAGATTCAACTTTTGCTTACTACAGCGGAGTTCAGGGCAGCGATGCGACCGAAGATGCAGTTTTAGTTATGGAGCCAAAGGCTGAAGGCGGCCACGATACATATCTATATATACATCCACGTTCTACGCGTGATACCGATGCTTTCTATCGCGATACACACTATGGCGAGCTCTGGGTTGGACGTCGCTACACGCTGAGCGAAGCGCAATCTCGATATCAGATCGCTACTCGAAAAGTCACCGAGCTTCAGAATTTTCTTACAGGTACTCCTGCGCTTTTGCTGCGCGGAGGCGATCGCATGGTTGATGCAGCAATTGCAGTTCATCCACGTGAAGAAGAATTCTTGATCTTTACATCTGAGCAACGCCTGATTAAAGATGAATACGAGATTCGCGAGATGCAACTTGCAGTCGATGCAACTGGTTTTGGTTTTAACGATGTGATCTTGACACTTCCGGCGGCTGCCGAGCATCCTCGCGGTGAGCGCATTATTGAAGGTGCATTCTTTGGTCGCGCACGCCTTGAAGGTCATGGCGTCGGTTACAACACCATCGCAGCAAGTGGTTCACATGCCTGCGTACTCCATTGGACTCGCAATGATGGTCCTGTTCAACATGGTGATCTTGTGTTAATTGATGCTGGAATCGAAGTTGATTCGTTTTACACCGCAGATATCACGCGCACTCTGCCAATTTCAGGAAAGTTCTCACCAGCTCAACGTGCGCTCTATATGTTGGTCTACGAAGCACAACTTGCAGGATTTGCAGCCGTTAAACCTGGAGCAATTTTTTCAGATATTAATAAAGCCTGCCAAGCAGTTTTAGCTAAAGGTTTGGCCGATATGGGCGTCCTTACAGTCAGTGCGGAAGAATCACTGCGACCTGAGGTTGGTCTGCATCGTCGCTGGACTTTGCATGGGGTGAGCCATCACTTAGGACTTGATGTCCATGATTGCGCAAAGGCACGGAAAGAAAATTACACAGACGCCGTATTGCGTGAAGGAATGGTTATCACCGTTGAACCCGGTCTCTATATCCAGCCTGATGATGAACTCTTCACCCCTGAATATCGAGGAATCGGAATCCGCATCGAAGATGACGTGGTTGTGACGGCAAATGGATGTCTTAATCTTTCAGAACGCATCCCGCGCCATCCTGATGCGGTTGAAGAGTGGATCAGAACACTTCAGCAGTCGCGATAAGATTGGATAATGAGCGAATCATTAATCCGCGCGCGTGGACTGACTAAAAAGTTCGATAACTTCACCGCTGTAGATGGCATCGATTTTGATGTTCTCAAAGGGGAGTCCTTCGGGCTTTTAGGACCAAACGGTGCGGGCAAATCAACTGCAATGCGCATGATTGGCGCAACATCTCAGCGTACTTCAGGTGAGCTCACGATTTTAGGTAAAGATCCAGAACAATTTGGCCCACAGATTCGCGCTCACCTTGGCGTTGTGCCACAACAAGATAATTTAGATACTCAGTTAAGCGTTACTGAAAATCTTTATATCTATGGACGTTACTTTGGTCTGAGTCGCAAATTCCTTAAAGGCAAGATCGAAGAGCTTTTGGCATTTGCCCAACTTGAAGAGAAGCGAAGTGCAAAGGTTGAATCCTTAAGCGGTGGGATGAAGCGCCGCCTGACAATTGCACGTGCGCTCGTCAGCGAGCCTGAGATTTTAATGCTCGATGAACCCACCACAGGTCTTGATCCTCAGGCTCGACATATCCTGTGGGATCGTCTCTTTAGACTTAAAGAAGATGGTGTGACGCTCCTTATTACTACTCACTTTATGGATGAGGCTGAACAACTCTGTGATCGCCTTGTCGTGATGGATAAGGGTTCAATTATGGCTGAGGGAAGCCCTGCTCAGTTGATTAAAGATTACTCAACAAAGGAAGTTCTTGAAGTTCGTTTTGGTTCTGAGCGCAATGCAGGGATGGCTAATGATTTAGGCCAGCTATGCGAAAGAATTGAAGAGTTGCCAGATCGCATCTTGATGTACACAGAAGATGGTGAAGAGCTTCTCGAGAGAGTGTATAAGAAGGGTTTCCACCCAAAGACATCGCTTGTGCGCCGTAGTTCGCTAGAAGATGTTTTCTTGCGTCTTACCGGAAGAACTTTGGTCGATTAATGAGTTCTTTCCAAGCGCGACAAGGCTCTCTCAAGATTGTTGATGCTGCCAAGGTTGCAGCTCGTGGTGCACTCTTTGTTACCGAGGCCCGCCTGCGCTCAATGTTGAAATGGGTCTGGTTGATCATCTCCATTGCGATCGCTAATCCAGTTCTCTATCTCATCTCCATCGGCTTAGGTCTTGGCTCATATATTGATCAGAATGCAGGTACCGCAGGTATTGATGGGGTTTCTTATCTAACATTTCTTGCACCAGCGCTCCTTGCAACAGCTGCAATTCAAGGTGCTATGGATGAGAGCGTCTTTCCTACCCTTGAAGGCTTTAAATGGAATAAAACATTCTTTTCGATGAATGCGACACCGTTGAGCGGAAATCACATCGCTATGGGTGTTTTCTTTAATAGTTTGATCCGTACAGTATTTACCGCCGTTCTCTATTGGCTGGTCATGCTCGCATTCGGAGTTCTTGAATCACCACGTGCCTATCTTGCAATCTTTACCGCCGTTATGGCTGGTGCTGCCTTTGGTGCACTGATGCAGGCGCTGGCGGGATTACTCGAAAATGAAAATATGTTCTTTACTATTGTAGAGCGATTTATCATTATGCCGCTCTTCTTATTCTCAGGAACCTTCTATCCGCTTTCAAGTATGCCGATATTCCTACAGTGGATTGGTTGGATTTCACCTTTGTGGCACGCCACTGAATTAGGTCGCTGGCTAACGTATGGATCTGAAATCTCTACTTCGATGTTATTTGTGCACTTTATTTTCTTGAACTCAATTCTTGCAGTTGGACTGTTCGCTTCACGCCGAATCTTCACGAGAAGGTTGGGTAAGTAATGATTCTTTCAACTGCCGTAGCAATCGCTGAAGCCCGCATGGGTAAGCCAGGTGAAAAGTACTATTCAGGTCGCTCACGTGCGATTATGGAGCGAGCCTATATAGCCTTTAAATCATCGACGTGGATGATTGTTATTTCAGGTTTTGTTGAGCCAGTTCTCTTTCTTTTATCTTTTGGTTACGGGCTAAAGGATCTCGTCGGAGATATCACTGTTGCCGGACAACCTGTTGGCTATGTCGCATTTATCGCACCCGCACTTCTTGCGACAAGTGCGATGAATGGTGCGATCTACGACTCAACGATGAATGTTTATTTCAAACTTAAACACGATCGCCTCTATCACGGCATGCTTGCAACTTCACTCGGACCGATGGATGTAGCACTCGGTGAAATCAGCTGGGCACTTTTGCGTGGTCTGTCATACTCCATTGGATTCATGGCAATTGTTGCTCCCCTTGGGCTTATCCCAAGCATGTGGGGCATCTTGGCTATTCCTGCAGCAGTTCTGATCGCTTTTGGTTTTGCATCATTTGGTATGGCTGTTACTTCATATATGAAGTCATTCCAGCAGCTCGAGATAGTAAATGTGGTCTTATTGCCGATGTTCTTATTCTCTGGCTCTTTCTACCCACTAGATGTATTCCCAGAGTGGCTTCAAACGGTCATTCGAATCTTCCCGTTGGCACATGCCATTGATCTTGTGCGTGGGCTAACTCTCGGCAATATCTCATGGGCTTTGGCCGGACATGCGATGTACTTTGTAGTGATGATTGTTATTGGGCTCTTCTTTACTACAAGACGTCTTAACGCTCTCTTTATGCGTTAAGAAGCAATCTGTAATCCGAACCACGCGGCCGCGAGTCCAAAAACCAGCGATAACGTTAAATTGATGGCAACCTCTTTATATTTCTTGAGTTCATAACCAAGGTAGAGGTCGAGAATAAATGTTGACCAGGTTGTAAATGCTCCAGCAAAACCAAGGGCTAGAAAGTCGTGCCAGTGCGTTTTATCTGCAAAGGTGAGACTGACAAGAAAAGATCCGAAGACATTTACGATAAATGTTCCTACGGGTTTGCTGGTGAACTTGCGAAAGTACTGATCGATTAAAAAGCGCGCTGGAGCTCCTAGGCTAGCGCCGAGCACGACATATAGCGCGGTCATGGTTTTGCCTTTATTGTCGCTCGACCATAAGCAATTGCTATAACAATCGTAATGAGCGATGCAACAGCGGTCAGCACCAAATATCCGACGCCTTTTGCATTTTCACCGACTACTTCGATTGTAATTGCAGAAAATGTGGTCATGCCTCCGCAGAATCCCGGGAGCAAGAACCACCGTACATTCTGCGTCCCACGTCGCTCCATCAAAACCAGAAGGTAGCCAGCAAGTGCCACCCCAATGAGATTGGCATTTAAAGTCGCCGCCGCAGAATCTGATGTGACAAAAGTAAGCGCGTATCGAGTAAGAGAACCAAGCGCGCCACCAATAGCGACGAGAAGAACCGCTTTCAGCGTCTACTCTTTTTTAGGAGAGTGTTTACGATCGTCATGATCGCGCTGATGATTATGACTGCAAAGAGTGCGCTCCAGAAATCTCGAACATCGAGAGCATCGCTCCATCGAGCAGTGAGTGAGAACATCGCAGCGTTAACAACGAAGATGAAGAGTCCGAGTGTTAAAAAAGTGAGCGGGAAGGTGAGAATCTTTACGATTCCTCCGATTACGGCGTTAATCACACCGAAGAGAAGAGCGACCCACAGAAAGGTAAGAGCCCCACCGTTAATGCTGATTCCGGGTACAAGAAGAGTTGCGCACCAAAGAGCGGCTGCAAGTCCAAACCAACGAAGAATCTGTATTCCCATAGGAAGAGTATTACCCTTCGCGACGACGAATCTTGGATCCCAACCAGCGCGCTGGGTCATATTTCACATCTACAACGCGTTCCTTCATCGGAATGATCGCGTTATCGGTAATGCGAATGTGCTCTGGGCAGACTTCGGTACAGCACTTTGTGATGTTACACATTCCCAGGCCATGCTCTTCTTGAGCAGTGCGCTTACGGTTCTTCAACATATCTAGTGGGTGCATATCTAGTTCTGCGATACGGATAAAGAATCGTGGACCAGCAAATGATTTCTTATTCTCTTCATGATCACGAATGACGTGACATGTATCTTGGCAAAGGAAACATTCAATACATTTGCGGAACTCTTGGCTGCGCTCAACATCGATCTGTTCCATGCGAGCCTCGCCTGGGCCAAGATCTGCAGGATGTTCATATGCAGGGATCTCCATCGCCTTTTTGTAGTTGAAGGAGACATCTGCAACAAGATCTTTAATAACAGGGAATGCGCGAAGTGGCGTCACTGTAATCTCTTCGCCTTCTTCAAATGAACTCATGCGAGTCATGCAGGCAAGTCGTGGCTTACCGTTGATCTCCATAGAACAAGATCCACACTTACCGGCCTTACAGTTCCAACGAACTGCGAGGTCACCCATCTGGGTTGCTTGTACGCGATGAATTACATCTAGGACTACTTCACCCTCGTTGGCTTCTACTTCAACGTTTTGAAGTGCGCCACTATTTGAGTCTCCACGCCAGATCCGAAGATTTACTTTGCGCGCCATTAGTTGGAACCGCCTTTCGCAATTTCTTCCGATGTCATGTATTTCTCTAACTCGTGGATATCAAAGAGATCAAAAAGTTCTTTAGGAAGCGTAGGAAGTTTTTGTTCGCGCACAACAACCTCGCTGCCGTTATATGAAGAGATGTGGTTTACCTGGCGCCACTTATCGTTCATACCTGGGAAGTCATCGCGAGTATGTCCGCCACGTGATTCCTCACGAGCAATCGCCGACTTTGCGGTGCTTTCTGCCACCAACAACATGTTGTCAAGATCGAAAGCCAAGTGGAAACCTGGGTTGAATTTACGATCTCCGGCAACGCTCACATTTTGGCTGCGCTTTCGAATATCGGCGATCTTTTCGATCGCATCCTTGAGCTCTGATCCTGTGCGGATAATTCCCACCAGATTATGAGTTACCTCTTGTAGTTCCTGGTGAAGTGAATATGCATTCTCGCCACCTGCGCGTGTAAATGGTGCCTGAATGCGATCAGCTGCAGCTTTTACCGACGCCTCACTGACAGCAACTGCTGTTGCTGACTTAACGTAAGCGGCAGCTCCCATTCCAGCGCGACGGCCAAAGACCAAAAGATCTGACAATGAGTTTCCACCAAGACGGTTTGATCCATGCATTCCGCCAGCAACTTCACCCGCGGCAAAGAGTCCTGGAACACCGATTGCAGCTGCAGTATCTGGCTCTACTTCAACTCCGCCCATCACGTAGTGACAGGTTGGGCCTACTTCCATCGCTTCTTTGGTGATATCTACACCAGCAAGTTCATAGAACTGGTGCCACATAGATGGCAGACGCTTCTTAATGACTTCAGCAGGAATTCGCTTTGAAACATCGAGGAATACACCGCCATGTTCTGTACCGCGACCTGCCTTAACTTCAGAGTTAATCGCGCGTGCAACTTCATCACGTGGCAATAGCTCTGGTGGGCGGCGGTTGTTATCTTGATCTAGATACCAACGATCAGCCTCTTCTTCATTATCTGCATACTTATCTTTAAATACATCTGGGATGTACTTAAACATAAATCGCTCGCCGAGAGTGTTGGTGAGAACTCCACCTTCGCCACGAACGGATTCGGTAACAAGAATTCCTCGCACAGATGGTGGCCATACCATTCCCGTTGGATGGAATTGCAAAAATTCCATATCGACAAGATTGGCTCCGGCCTTGAGAGCTAGCGCGTGGCCGTCTCCAGTACCTTCCCATGAGTTTGAGGTAATTTTAAATGTCTTTCCAACGCCACCGGTTGCAATAATTACTGCTGGGGCTTCAAATAAAACTTCATTGCCACCTTCGCGCCAGTATCCATATGCGCCTGCGACAACACCTTTCTCTTTAATGATCTCTGTGATCGTAAGTTCGGCAAAGACGCGAATGTTTGCTTCTGCATTTCCATATTCGCGTGCATCTTTTTGTTGTAGTTGAACAATCTTCTGCTGCATTGTGCGGATGAGTTCAAGACCTGTGCGGTCACCTACATGTGCAAGGCGTGGATATTCATGTCCGCCGAAGTTACGCTGACTGATCTTTCCTTCTTTGGTGCGATCAAAGAGCGCACCCCACATTTCGAGTTCATAGATGCGATCAGGAGATTCTTTGGCGTGAAGTTCTGCCATTCTGTAATGGTTAAGGAATTTTCCACCTCGCATTGTGTCGCGGAAGTGAACCTGCCAATTATCTCCACTATTGACGTTACCCATCGATGCAGCTGCGCCACCCTCTGCCATAACAGTGTGTGCCTTACCGAATAGTGATTTACAGATGATGGCAACGCGAAGGCCCGCTTCTCGTGCTTCTACGGCAGCGCGAAGTCCGGCGCCGCCCGCACCAATAACAAGGACGTCGTATTTATAGCGCTCTAGTTCTGTCATTTTTGTCCTTTGGGATTCTTTAGAAGAAGTAGAAGTTTTTCCATGCGCCTGAGGCAACTTGGCGGACGTAGATATCAGCAAATGCGACAGCAAAAAGTGAGATCCATGCGTAGAGGGCATGTGAGTGATTGAGGCGTGAAATTGTTGTCCATGCCTTATATCGAATTGGATGTTTGGAAAAATGTTTCAACCGCCCGCCGATGGTGTGGCGACATGTGTGACATGAGAGCGAATACATCCAGAGCATCACGGTGCTAAAGACCAGAACAAGTGAGCCAACGCTCATATGCCCCCATTCACCCTCGGGGTTTTTAAAAGAGATGATTGCGTCGTAGGTGAGGATCACGTTAAAAACTAGGCCTGCGTAGAAAAACCAACGGTGAGCGTTCTGCAAGATCAGTGGTTGACGAGTTTCGCCGGTGTACTTCTTATGCGGTTCGGCAACCGCGCACGCTGGTGGTGACATCCAGAATGCACGGTAATAAGCCTTGCGATAGTAGTAACAAGTCAAACGGAAACCAAGAGGGAAAATTAAAATAATAAGTGCCGGAGAGATTGGAAAATTAAATAACGTCTGACTAATTGGATTAAATCCACCAATAACCGCTTCATCAACACAAGCCTCTGAAAGACATGGTGAATAGAAAGGCGAGATTAAGTGGTCTTTATAGTAATAATCACCCTCAAAGGCGCGGAAGGTTGCATAGATAACAAAGCTGAAGAGAACTCCGAATGTTGCTAGTGGTTGTAACCACCACTTATCTGTGCGAAGCGTGCGCTCTCTAATCTGCGCACGCGATGGAGAGAAAACTCCTGACATTCTTTGATACCCCTTTTGCCCGCTCCCGCCACAACTGGGTGGCTTTACTAGGGTAAGTGTGCGCCGATTAAGGCAAAGGCGCTAGGTGGTCGCCCGTGTACCGGCTATGAAGTCAGCCACAAATAAGGGAGATAAAAATAAAACTGGCGGAGGGCGTGGGATTTGAACCCACGAGGCTTTCACCTGCCGGTTTTCAAGACCGGTGCACTCGGCCGCTATGCGAGCCCTCCGTGGGAGAGGCTACATGAAGAAAGGCGTATCTAAAAAATCGAGTGTTTTTAGGCAGGGAGGTCGAGCAGTTTTTCGATTATCTTGGCAACGCCATCTTCTTTACATGGCTCTGCCACATCTTTTGCAAAAGTCTGCGCATCAGGGTGGCCATCAGCCATTGCAAATGAGCGACCACACCACTCAAGCATGGAAAAGTCATTGGGGTTATCGCCAAATGAAACACATTCATCCTCTGAGATTCCAAGCCGCCCTGCCATCAAAGCGAGCGTCTCTCCTTTTGAAATACCCTTCGCTGAAATTTCTAGCAATGATGCGGTCGGGCTTGAGTGTGTAACGGTTACAAGATCACCGATCTCACGAATGGCAATCTCTAACATCTCATCTGATGTGTATTCATGTCCTGAACACCGTACTAACATTTTCAAAATTGGAAGCGTGAGGACTTCTTCAATCTGATTACAGCCATCATGATCAATTCCAGCATCCCAAATTGCGACATATGATTTTTCCCGTTTGAAATAGTTGTGGGATTCAACGGCAAATGAAACTCCAGAAATGGCTTTACGTAAACGCTTGATAGTTTCATGCAATACATCATCTGGGATGGCCCACTCTTCGATTACATTTCCATTAAGCAAGTCATAGTGCATCGCACCGTTACAACAAATCGCGTTGCCATAACCAAAGGCATCTTTGATTTCGCCCATCCAGCGCGGTGGACGTCCAGTGACAAACCAAATTTCAACGCCTAAATCGCGTGCACGCTGAAAGGCGGTAAGCGTGCGTGGTGTGATAGTTCCATCATGATGAACGATTGTTCCATCGAGATCTGTTGCGATTAATTTTGGGCGAGTTGTACCTAGATTCACACAAGCTCAAATCGCGTCATACCAAGAAATGGTTGCAGAGAAGCAGGAACATTAACTGTCCCATCTGCATTTTGATGATTCTCAAGAATCGCAACAATCATGCGAGGAATCGCTACAAGCGTGCCATTAAGTGTGGCGATAGCTTTTGTGCCATCACTGTCTTTATAGCGAATATTCAAGCGGCGGCCCTGAAATTCGGTGCAGTTCGATGTACTTGTGACCTCGCGGTAAGCACCTTGTGTTGGTATCCATGCCTCAATATCGAATTTGCGGTTAGCGCTAGAACCAAGATCACCTGAGGCGACATCGATCACGCGATATGGAATCTCCATAGCGTCAAGGAAATCCTTCTCCCATCGCAATAGCCGCTTATGCTCTTCTTTAGCCTCTTCAGGCTTACAGAATGAGAACATTTCGACCTTATCAAATTGATGAACACGAATGATTCCGCGGGTATCTTTGCCGTAACTTCCTGCTTCACGACGGAAGCATGATGAGTAGCCTGCATATCTCAATGGAAGTTTTGCTCCATCTAATACTTCATCCATGTGAAAGGCTGCGAGTGGAACTTCACTTGTTCCAACTAAGTAATAGTCATCTTTTTCAAGATGATAAACATTCTCAGCTGCTTGTCCTAGAAATCCAGTGCCTTCCATCGCTGCAGGCTTGACTAGCACTGGTGGGATAACGGGAATAAATCCCGCCTTGGTCGCAGAAGAAATTGCATAGTTAACGAGTGCAAACTCAAGTAGCGCACCGACACCGGTTAAGTAATATGAACGGGAACCTGAAACCTTCGCTCCGCGTTCTGTGTCGATTGCGCCAAGAATCTTGCCTAACTCAACATGATCTTTTGGTTCAAAACCGGCGGCTGAAAAATCACGTGGTGTTCCCACATGTTCGATAATGACGAAGTCTTCTTCGCCACCGATTGGCGCCTCGGGATCTAAAACATTTGAAATAACCATCGCAAGAGAATGAGCCGCAGCTTCAAGTTCTGCCCTCTTTGCATCAGCAGCCTTTACCTTATCTGCGAGCTCTTTTGAGTTAGCCAATAGCGCTGCTTTTTCATCGCCTTTAGCCGCACCTACAGATTTAGATAGGACATTTTGCTGTGCCCGTAATTGTTCAAATTCTGTGATTGCAAGACGTTTTGCATCATCACTTGCAAGGACTTTATCTACAATCGCGACATCTTCTCCGCGACCTTTCTGGGATGCGCGTACAACATCGGGATACTCGCGGAGGAATCTAATATCTATCATTTTCGCACCTCTCGTGGATATGAACCCAAGAATCTAATCTCGTCACAAATTTCACCCAATTCAGTGAGCGAACGTGCAACGGGTTCATCCTGACAATGTCCTTCAACATCAATGATGAAATGATAATGGCCGAGCTCGCGACCGGTGGGGCGACTCTGAATAAATGTCAGGTTTACATTGTGGTCGGCGAAAACTGTGAGAATTTCCAGCAGAGCACCAGCATGATCAATATCAATAAAGAGCGCGACAGAGGTTCGATCATCACCTGTTGGGGCTGGGATGTGACCAGGTTTTTGCACTAAAACAAATCGCGTAACCGCTCCATCGTTATCCCCAATATTCTCTTCAATAATTGTGAGACCAAAGTGTTCAGCGGCGGCGCTAGAAGCGATAGCTGCATCAAATTCACCACGTGAAAGAGCTTGAGCAGCCGCGGCGGTAGATGATGTAGGTACTAATTCAGCATGCGGATAGCGCTGAGCAATATATGTACGGCATTGCGCCTCTGCATGCGGGTGTGTAGCAATTGTAGAAATAGTTGTATTGGCCGATGTAGACATGAGGGCAAAGGTGACAGGCAGCGTTACTTCACCAGCAACCACAAGCGGGGTTCCTGTCGCTAATTCATCTAGCGTTCTAGCAACAACGCCCTCAACGGAATTCTCGATCGGCACCAGTGCGTACTCGGCTTCACCCGAGCGAACGGCATCGAGTGCGGCGGTGACATTTGCATATGGAACGCGTGAATCCTGCGCCGTAGTTATCTTCTTGAGCGCGGCCTCAGTAAAGGTCCCCACTGGACCGAGATAGGCATATGTACTCACTGCCCAAGGATAGCCGAGCACGGTACTTCGATCTCACCTGGCATTAGGCTTAGCGATATGAATAGCCTCTTCTTTGAAAGCGCGGCGCGCTCGGCTATTGGATTGATTCGTAATGGAAATGAAGATGGTGCACTGACCCACCCGCGATTACTTGCAGTCGCAGATGGAATGGGTGGGCATGCTGGCGGAGAAGTTGCCTCATCGATTGCACTCTTAGTCCTAGCTCGTCGTTCAACAATTTTCTTGGATCAAGAAATCGATCAAGATTCTGCTGATGATCTTTTTAATTCATCGATTGAAGATATTGATGAGGCGCTAAAAGAGGCAAGTGATGAGGATCCAGATTTAGCTGGGCTAGGTACAACTCTCACTTCGTTATTTTTACGGAACGATCAATTAGCTCTCTTACATGTAGGTGACTCGCGGCTCTATCGAATTCAAGGTACAAAGATTGAACAATTAAGCATCGATCACACCGTGATGCAAGAGTTGCTCACCGCAGGAACAATCACAGAAGAAGATATTGCCGAGCATCCTCAGAGATCTATGCTCACTCAAGCGCTCATGGGCACTTGTTCACTCTCTATCGCACTTCACCTTTTCGATGTAAAAGAATCTGATCGATTTATTCTCTGCAGTGATGGGCTCTCAGGAGTTCTCGATGATCAAAAAATATTCTCACTCGTTCAATCACTCGCACCTGAAGAAGCTGTAGCCGCTCTTGTTGACGCTGCATATGTACAAGGCGCACCAGATAATGTCACCGTTATTGTTGCCGATATTGCATCTGGGCAGCCTCACAATGAAAACCTAGAATTCTTTGGAACGGCGACAGCATGATTGCAAAACTTTTAGGTGATCGTTATCTTCTTGGTGAAATGATCGGTACTGGCGGTATGGCAGATGTCTATACCGCTCAAGATCAACGACTTTCACGCGAAGTCGCAGTAAAAATCCTCCGCAGTGATTTAGCGAAAGATCAATCCTTTGTTGCGCGCTTTCGCAAAGAGGCAAAAGCGGCGGCGGGACTTAACCATCCAGGAATTGTTGCCGTCTATGACTCCGGTGAAGATCCAGCTCCATATATTGTGATGGAGCTCGTCACCGGGCATACCTTGCGCGAACTTATTCATGATGGCGCACGTATTGAATGTAACCGCGCACTTGAAATTGTCGTTGGGGTCTTAGAAGCACTTGATTACTCACATATGCGTGGAATTGTTCACCGCGATATCAAGCCTGCCAACATTATGATCACCAGCAATGGTGATGTGAAGGTGATGGATTTTGGAATCGCCCGCGCAATCGATGATCTCGGTGCAACCCTTACGAGTACGTGGAATATTGTCGGTACCGCGCAATACCTTTCACCTGAACAAGCACAGGGTTCGATTGCAGATGCGCGAAGTGACCTTTATTCGACTGGATGCTTGCTCTATGAACTTCTTACGGGACGTCCACCATTTACTGGAGAGACGCCAGTCTCGATAGCCTTACAACACGTATCCGCTCAATTTTTACCTGCTCGCTCAATCCAACCTGATCTTCCTGCCGATGTTGAAACCGTTCTTGCTGTTGCGTTAAGCAAAAGCCCTGATGCTCGTTATCAAGATGCGCTCTCGATGTTGGCAGATGTTAAGCGTTTAAAGAGTGGTGTTCAGGTCACAACAAAGATTGCTCGAGTACATCCATTTAAGCGTCGTAGTTTTATCATCGCTGGCATCTCTGTCTTTATCGCAGCGACTCTTGCAATTGTTGGACTCTCACTCAATGGAGCCTCAGAGCCGAGTGTGGGTTATGAACTACCAAATGTCATTGGTTTAACTGAAGATCAGGCGCGTGAAGCGCTCAGTGAATATCTTGTTACCGTCACGCGCGCCCATGATCCTCGAATCCCTGCAGGGCGAATTGCTAGCCAAATCCCCCTTGCATCAAGTGATGTGCCACCGGGTTCAGGAGTAGTTCTCACCATCTCTGATGGCCCAGGAGATGCGATAGTTCCAGATGGATTAATTGGACTTGATCTTATTGACGCTCGCGCAGCCCTTGCCGCTGTTGGTTTAGTGGTCTCACAAACAATTGCGACATCCTCGACTGAATTGCAAGGAACCGTTCTTGAGGTCACACCAGTTGCAGGTTCAACAATTACTGCCGGTTCGGGCGTTATTTTAACGATTGCAAATGGCGAGGTCGAAGTACCGAACCTTCTGGGTGTTGAAGCGATTCAGGCAAAAACACTTCTCTTTAACGCAGATTTCCTCATCAAGGAATTTTATGACTATGACCCAACACAACCGATTGGTGTCGTTATTCGTCAAGCACCTGATGCAGGTACTTCGCAGACCATTGGTAATTCAGTAACAATTACAATAAATCGAGCGCCTTAAACTTTTCCAAGAACCGGTGCGAGCCCAATCGACTTTGCGAGCGCACCTTTATCACCACACTCTGTTAGCCAGTTTGCCAACATAAGATGGCCATGTTCTGTAAGAACTGACTCTGGGTGAAATTGCACGCCTTCGATTGGCAGAGTTTTATGTCGCATCGACATTACAACTCCTGTATCTGTCTTTCCAGTTATCTCTAACTCTTTGCCGAAAGTTCCAATTTCAACTGCTAGTGAGTGATAACGAGTAGCGGTAAATGGAGTAGGTACCTTCGTATAGACGCCGGTGCCATCGTGATGCACAAGAGAAGTTTTTCCATGCAGGAGTTCAGGTGCTCTAGACACCGTTGCACCAAAGGCAACTCCGATTGCTTGGTGGCCTAAACAGACACCAAAAAGTGGAATTGAATTCTCGGCGCAGTACTTAATCATCGCAACACTTACCCCGGCCTCTTCGGGTGTTCCCGGCCCTGGAGAGATAAGGACTCCGTCATATTTCTGTGCCTCTGACGCTTCGACTTCGTCGTTACGCACCACAGTGCACTCCGCCCCCAATTGCTGCAGGTATTGCACCAAGTTAAAGACAAAAGAGTCATAGTTATCGATGACAAGAATGCGGGTCATGGCTACATTCTTACCTATTAACTCTGATCCCGTTGCATCCAGTTTGGCGCGATGTGGCGCTATCACCCTCTGCCCGTGTAATCTGGGGCCATGCCTAAATCAAAATTGCGCAAAAAAGTCCAAGAGTCACACGCTCACGATGAGCAGATGCATATGGATGAACCACATGCTCCTCTTGAGAGTCCATCATGGCTCGCACCTGTGATGATCGCCAATTTCCTCATCGGCCTCTTCTGGATTGTGACCTTCTACGTCTCTGAAACTCGCTACCCAGTCCCTGGAATTGGTAACTGGAACATGATCGTCGGCTTTACCTTTATCGGTATCGGCTTCTCTCTAGCGACAAAATGGCGTTAAGACCGCTTTTACTGTTGCGGTCCTAAAGATTCCATAGCCCGCAAAGTTTCAATGCGCTCTTCAATGGGTGGGTGGGTAGAGAAAAGTTTAGATACCGCTTTGCCATCAAGTGGTGATTCAATCCAAATATGAGCTACCGCATTTGATCGCTGACGCACAACAGTCGAATCGATAGCTAGCGTTTCAAGTGCGCGACGCAGCCCTGCAGGATTGCGGGTAAATGAAACTGCGGTGGCATCTGCAAGAGATTCACGCTTGCGAGAAATAGCGCTACGCAGAAGCATTGCTGCCATTGGCGCTAAAATCATAATTACAAGTGAGACAACAAGCAGGATTGGGTTTGAATTACCGTCACGGCGATCTCGTCCGCCACCGAAGATCATCATGCGAGCCATGAAATCGCTGAGAATCGCGATTGCACCGGCAGTCGTTGCGGCAACGGCTGAAACCAGGGTATCTCGATTAGCAACGTGTGCCATCTCGTGTGCGATGACGCCCTGTAATTCATCACGATCCATCACTTCAAGAATGCGAGTAGTAAATGCAATCAGTGCATGTTCTGGATCTCGACCAGTTGCAAAAGCATTTGGAGCGCTGTCCTGAACGATGGCAACTTGAGGCATTGGAAGTCCGCTTGCAATAACAACTTCTTCAATGAGGTTAAAAAGTTCGGGGTTATCTTCGCGAGAAATCAATTGTGCGCCAGTCATTTTTAAAACTAATTTATCTGAACCGTAATAAGAGCCCCACACACCAATAAGTGAGATTCCCACTGCGATGGGAACAATAAATGATGTTGTACCTGCGCCGAAGTAAGTCAGGGCGGCATAGGCGACTAACCAGGTTAGCCCACCCATCGCAGCAAGAAGAAAATAAGTTTTACGCTTATTTGCTCCCTCTGCGTTGCGAAAATTTGATGACATGTATTTAGAAATTAACCTTTGGTACTTTGCGTGCCTCTGGATCTTCCACTTCATAGAAGTCGCGAGCGCTCACCTTTGCAAATCCAGCGAAGAAGCTAGTTGGAATTGTTGCAACTGCTTCATTGAGAGCACGCACATTGTCGTTATAGAACTGGCGAGCAAATGCCACTTTATTCTCAGTTGTTGAAAGTTCTTCTTGAAGAGATAGAAAGTTTGCTGATGCTTTGAGATCTGGATACGCCTCTGCAACTGCAAGAAGTCCGCGCAGTGCTTGTGTGAGCATTCCATCGGCAGCTGCGACATCTGCAACTCCGGTAGCTGATGTTGCTTTGGCTCGCGCAGATACGACAGCATCAAATGTAGATTGTTCGTGCGCTGCATATCCTTTTACTGTTTCCACGAGATTAGGGATTAAATCTGAACGGCGCGTGAGTTGAACTTCGATCTGAGCAAATGCTTCATCGACGCTGATATTCAGACGAATTAGTCGGTTGTATTGAGCAACAAAGAAGATTGCGAGAAGTGCGATGACACCGAGAATGATCAAGATTTCCATAATAGATTTAACCCCTTCACCGAAAGAGTTATTCCCGTTCGGTTAGTCGATCTTACTCCGATGGAAGTTAAGGAAGGAGCGGCTTGGAGTTGGGCCGCGCTGACCCTGGTAGCGCGAACCATACTTCTCGCTTCCATATGGGTGCTCAGCAGGGGATGAAAGTTTGATCAGACAGAGTTGGCCGATCTTCATTCCAGCAAAAAGTTTTACAGGAAGGTTTGCAACATTAGAAAGTTCTAGAGTGATGTGGCCAGAAAAACCTGGATCGATAAATCCGGCGGTTGAATGTGTGAGCAAGCCAAGGCGACCAAGGGATGACTTACCTTCAAGGCGCCCAGCGATGTCATCTGGCAAGGTGATTACTTCATAGGTGCTCGCTAGAACGAATTCACCTGGGTGCAAGATAAATGGCTCCGCGCCATCTGCGATCACTTCTCGAGTCAGCTCAGGCTGCTCAAGTGATGGGTCGATCACTGAGTACTTATGGTTTTCAAAGACTCGGAAGAACTTGTCGAGCCTGACATCAACTGACGACGGCTGAATCATCGCCTCGTGGAAGGGTTCGACGCCTACGCGTCCTGCGGAAATTTCGCTTCGAATATCGCGATCACTGAGTAGCACGGCGTGAGCCTATCTCCCACGGCGCGAAAATCAATTGAAGCCACAACTTGCATAAGTTACTGGCGGGTAGCACCATATCGCCATGGGACATTACATAGCCAACCTCCGTGACATTGAATTCTGCCTCTATGACCTTCTGGGTCGTGACAAGGTTCTTGGAACTTCTTTATATTCAGAGATAGACCGTGAAACCGCCGGTGGGATGCTCGAAGAAGTTAAGCGTATGTGCGAGAACGATCTCGCTGATTCCTTTGTTGAAGGCGATCGCATCGGAACAGATTTTAATAAGTCCACGGGGGAAGTAAAACTTCCTGAAAGTTTTAAAAAGTCTTACAAGGCATACATTGATGGCGAGTGGTGGCGCGTTGATGCACCGACTGAACTTGGTGGAATGAAAATCCCTCCATCACTTCGTTGGGCGATTGCTGAAATGGTTCTTGGCTCAAACCCTGCAATTCATATTTATGCATCTGGCTATGCCTTTGCACATGTTGCATACATGCTCGGTACCGATGTTCAAAAGACAATGGCAAAACATATGGTTGATCGTCATTGGGGAGCAACGATGCAGCTAACTGAACCTGATGCAGGTTCAGATGTTGGCGCTGGTCGCAGCAAGGCTGTGCAGCAACCAGATGGAACGTGGCATATCACCGGAACAAAGCGCTACATCACTTCAGGTGATGCTGATCTTTATGAAAACATTATGCACTTCACACTCGCTCGTCGCGAAGGCGGCGGACCAGGTACAAAGGGTCTCTCACTATTTTTGATTCCAAAGTTTATGTTTGATCTTGAGACAGGTGATCTTGGAAAGCGCAACGGAGTCTATGTCACAGGTGTAGAACATAAGATGGGTCTTAATGTTTCAGCAACGTGTGAAGTAAACCTTGGTGAGCACGAACCTGCAGTGGGTTACCTACTCGGTGATGTTCATGAAGGCATTGCACAAATGTTTAAAGTTATTGAATTTGCTCGCATGATGGTGGGAACAAAGGCGATTGCAACACTTTCTGCTGGATACCAGCAGGCACTGGCATACTCCAAGACCCGTATTCAGGGTGGAGATATGAAGGTAATGAACGATAAGGCTTCACCACGTGTAAGCATTATTCATCACCCAGATGTGCGTCGTTCTTTGATGGTGCAGAAGTCTTATTCAGAAGGTATGAGAGCCCTCGTTCTCTACACAGCAACTATCCAAGATGAGATTGAACTTGCGCGCCAGGCTGGAGATGAAGATCTTCTAGCAAAGATGGAGGCGTTGAACGATCTCTTGCTCCCTGTTGTTAAGGGTTACGGATCAGAGAAATCATGGACACTTCTTGGAACTGAATCACTACAAACATTTGGTGGCGCCGGTTTCACAGAAGATTGGCCACTTGAGCAATATGTTCGTGATGCCAAGATCGATACCTTGTATGAAGGTACAACTGCAATTCAGGGACTTGATTTCTTCTTCCGCAAAGTTGTCAAAGATGGCGGAAAAGCACTTGGTCTTCTTGGAAAAGAGATTTCAAAGTTTGCTGAAACCGGTGGAGCACATGAAGTACAGAAGCAAGCGCTTCTCAAGGCACTTGGTGATCTACAAGGAATGGTTGGAGTTCTTGTCGGCCACGCAATGGCATCTCAGGAAAAAGCTGACGAGATTTACAAGGTGGGCTTAAATACTTCTCGCGTACTCATGGCAGTCGGTGACATCATCACCGCATGGCTCTTGCTACGCCAGGCAGATATCGCATCTGCAAAGATCGCTGAAGGTGCAGGAAAAGATGCTGCTTTCTTTGAGGGAAAGATTGCATCGGCTCACTTCTTTGTGGCCAACTACCTTCCACACATCACAGCTGATCGTAAGATCGTTGAAGCCACAGATAGTGCGATCATGGAGATCTCCGAGAACGCTTTCTAATCAGATACCCTTCTCGGATGCTTAATCACTTCCGAGGTGAGATTTACCTGATTTTAGGTGCCATCTTCTTCTCCTTTAATGGAGTGATCTCGACGCTGGTCTTAGACCACATGTCACCCTTTCGCCTTACTCAAGTGCGTTGCATTGGCGCGTTTATTATTATTTTTCTTATTGTTGCGGCGCGAGACGGGCAATCACTGCGCACCACACGAAAAGAACTCCCCACATTAATTGTTCTCGGAATTGTTGGCTTTGCAGCAGTACAAGCGGGCTATTTCTTGGGTATCCAGCGCGGAGTTCCACTGAGCCTTGTCCTTATTATTGAATTCACCGCACCTATCTGGATTGTTCTCTGGATTAAATTTGTGCAGAAAAGACATGTACCCAATGCAATGTGGGGCGGAGTCACTCTCTCCTTTATCGGCCTCGTCTTTATCGCAAAGGTCTGGGATGGCTTGATCTTTGATCTCATTGGAATTCTCGGCGCACTTGTCTCGGCCTTTGCTCTCGCTGTCTACTTTCTTGTTGGCTCTAAAGTTGGTCAGACGCGTTCTGCTCAATCAATGACTGTCTGGGGTCTTGGAATGGCCGGCCTTACATGGGCTCTAGTGATGCCTGTATGGCAATTTCCATTTGAAGTATTTTCACTCGAGATGAATCTTCAAGGAATCTTTGATGGAACATTTCTTCCGGGTTGGGTTTTAATTGCCTGGATTATCGTGATGGGAACAATTGTTCCCTACCTCTTCGTTGTTGGTGGCCTGCGCCGTTTATCTCCATCAAATGCGAGTGTGATGGGAATGATTGAGCCGGTTTTAGCGGGAGCATTCGCATGGATTTGGTTGGCTCAGAGTTGGGCACCAATTCAATTAAGTGGCGCTGCAATTGTTCTTGTTGGAATTTATATTGCGGATAGAGCAAAGATCGCAGCGACAAACGCTAAATAGTTATTCGTTCCATCCGCCATCACCAGGTGAAGCGGGTTGTTCAAAATCAGATGGTTGTGATGAGGTGAAGTCGCGTCCTGAACCAGGATTTGCTGCCATATCGGTAAAGCGGGCAAAGTGAAGTTGTGCGGTCACGGTAATAGTTCGTGTAGGTCCGTTACGGTGCTTTGCAACAATCAGATCTGCCTCGCCTTGGCGGTTCTGTGAATCGTACATATCTTCGCGGTGGAGCAAGATAACAACGTCAGCATCTTGTTCAATCGATCCAGATTCACGTAGGTCAGAGAGCATTGGAACCTTATTTGTACGCTGCTCAGGGCCACGGTTGAGCTGAGAGATTGCAATAACCGGTACATCGAGTTCCTTCGCCATAAGTTTAAGTTGGCGAGAGAATTCAGAGACCTCTTGTTGACGATTTTCTACGCGCTTACCTGATGTCATCAGCTGTAGGTAATCGATAACAACGAGCTGCAAGTTATGGCGCTGCTTGAGGCGACGGGCCTTAGCGCGGATCTCCATCATCGATAGGTTTGGTGAATCATCGATAAAGAGTGGAGCATCTGAAATTTCGCCCATACGACGAGCAAGTTTTGCCCAATCATCATCGCTGAGTTGTCCTGAGCGAATACTGTTAAGACCAACGCGCGCCTCTGCCGACAACATACGCATAGTGATTTCAGATTTCGACATTTCAAGAGAGAAGATCACAGATGTTTTATTCTCGTGAATAGATGCATGGCGCGCGATATCAAGACCAAGTGTTGACTTTCCAACTGCAGGTCGCGCTGCAAGAACGATCATATTTCCAGGATGTAATCCGTGAGTGAGTAGATCAAGATCGCGGAAACCAGTCTTTACACCTTCAACACCCGCGCCCTTTGAAATTGCTTCAATCTCATCGAGTGCTTGCGGCAAAATTGTAGAGAGCTGTACATAATCCTCTGATGAACGTCGCTCTGTTACCGCGTAGACCTCTGCCTGTGCTTGATCAACTGCATCATCTACTTCACCTTCGGCGTTATATCCCAGTTGAACAATCTTTGTTCCTGCCTCGATAAGGCGGCGCATAATTGCATGTTCCAAAATAATTTTTGCGTAGTACCCGCCATTTGCAGCAGTTGGAACGGAAGAGATCAAAGTATGTAGATATGGCGCACCACCGGCGCGTGCAATATCTCCGCGCTTTGTTAACTCTGCAGAGACGGTAATTGCATCTGCTGGTTCTCCGCGTCCATAGAGATCGAGAATGGCATCAAAGATAAGTTCGTGGGCAGGTCGATAGAAATCGCGTTCGCGAATAACTTCAATAACATCTGCAATTGCATCTTTAGATAACATCATTGCGCCGAGAACAGATTGTTCTGCGATGAGATCTTGTGGTGGTGTGCGCTCAAAGTCAGCGCCTACAGTTGAAAATGATCGGCTTGAATTGTTGGGGAGTTCTGCAATGCTCACAGTGCACACCCTCCCATCGGCCACCGACATCTATCTAAACTGACAACTAAATTGTTAGAGCCAGGTGCGAAACTTAGGCGTAGCGGGTGGCTTTGCGCGAAAAAAGGGCGATCACCGTGTGGAGAAGGTGTGCATAAGGGGGTGGATAACCCGACCTTTACCTGTGGATGGGTGTGTATAAGGTGTGGGTAAGTCTGCGATTACGGTGAATAATCCGATAAAAGTCCTGTTCAAAGGCTAACTCTTCCTCCACAGGGTTATTTGAAAGAAAGTTTTCCTGATCTTACATAATGAGAAAGGCCCCTTGCGAGTGCAAGGGGCCTTTCTCTTAATTCGACTAGCAGTTACTTCGCTGGGACTACCGAAACGTTGACGCTTGCAACTACACCGTGTGCAAGCGAAACCTTCACAGCGTGTGTACCGGTCTTCTTGATATGTCCAGCGGTCTTAATGCTGTGACGATCAATATCTGAACCAGCGGCAGCCTTAATTGCTGCTGCAATATCTTTATCTGTTACTGATCCAAAGAGGCGGCCATTTGCTCCGACCTTTACTGGAATTGAGATGGTTGCCTTTTCAAGGGCTGCCTTGATCTCCTTAGCATGATCGATATCGCGGACTTCGCGTGCAGCGCGTGCACGGCGGATTCCATCAATCTGCTTCTCTCCACCAAGTGACCATGCGATTGCTACGCCACGTGGAAGAAGGAAATTGCGGGCGTAACCATCTTTAACAGTGACAACATCGCCTGCATTACCAAGCTTTGCAACTTCGCGAGTAAGAATAAGTTTCATTATTGGATACCCCCTTAGCGTGCTGTTGATGTGTAAGGCAAGAGTGCAACTTCACGGCTGTTCTTTACAGCAGTTGCAATCGAGCGTTGATGTTGTGTGCATGCGCCAGTGACACGGCGAGCGCGGATCTTGCCGCGATCTGAGATGTACTTGCGGAGGGTCGCAATATCTTTGTAATCGATATAAGTGACCTTGTCACGACAGAAGCTGCAAGGCTTCTTCTTGAACTTCTTATTAAGGGCAGCGGCTTTTGCGCCCTTGTTCTTCGGTTCCTTTAGGTTCCGGTTATTACGTGCTCCCATTGTGGTGCTCCTTTTCGGGCCCTCGCGACGATCGATTCTCGATCACCACGAGGAATGGTTGGTTGGATTTAGTTCAATTTAAACTAAATTAAAATGGAGGTTCGTCGGAGGTGGTGGTTGCCCATCCGCCGCCGGCTGGTGAAGGTGATGCTGCAGCCCAAGGATCGTCGTTAAATGAATCAGCGGCAGCAGCTGGTGCGCCTCCAAATCCACCGGTTCCGCCTGCGCGCTGGGTACGTGTGACCTTCGCTGTTGCATTGCGGAGTGATGGACCTACTTCATCTACTTCTACCTCAAATACTGTGCGCTTTTCGCCTTCTTTTGTTTCGTATGAACGTTGCTTAAGTCGACCGGAGAGAATGACGCGCATTCCTTTGGTAAGTGACTCTGCAACATTCTCTGCAGCTTGACGCCAGATCTGGCATTGAAGGAAGAGGCTCTCGCCATCTTTCCATTCATTCGTTGTCTTATCGAGATAACGAGGTGTTGAAGCAACGCGGAATTTTGCTACCGCCGCACCTGATGGGGTGAAACGTAGCTCTGGATCGTCAACGAGGTTTCCGATCATTGTGATTGTTGTATCTCCTGCTGCCATCTTTTCCTCTTCTCTCTCTAGGTTCTATGCCTATATCTACTCTGGGTGGTCTCTACTGGTGGAGTCCATACTTTTAAATTACATCCCACCGGCGACATTTTCTAGATGCCACCAAGGGAATGTGGAGATTATTCGGGACGAATAACCTTGGTGCGAAGAACGGATTCGTTCAAATTAAGTTGACGGTCCAATTCTTTGATCGCTGCAGGCTCACAGTGCATATCTACAACTGCGTAGATGCCTTCGCCTTTTTTATTGATCTCGAATGTCATACGGCGACGGCCCCACACATCGAGCTTGTCGACGCGGCCTCCGCTGTCTTTGATGATCTTGAGATATGTCTCAAGTGATGGTGTAACTGTACGTTCTTCGAGTTCTGGATCAAGAATGACCATTAGTTCATAGTGACGCATGCGGTAACCCAACCTCCTCTGGACTAAGACGGCCACGGTATTTCCGTGACAGGAGGGTTATTGCTCTCCATACCTTTGCCTACCCGTGTGGGAGCTTGATATGGAGGGTTAAGGGTAACTGTCGGCGGATTTAAAGAGAAATTCATGCGGGAATTGGCCGCCCTTTGCCTGCTTCTTCACCAATACCCCGAGAAAGTAGAGGCAGGCCAGGATCCGCATCAGGGTAATCAGGGCGTAACCACCTAGAGGTAGCCCAAACTTTGCTCCGGTCACAGTTGCTAAGTGTTGCCAGATTGCAACGTGATAAATCACTTCTGCGATCTGCCAGATCCAAAATGCGTGAAGATCTTTGCGAGTACTCATTGCGATTACTGCAAGTGGAACCAGCCAGAGAATATATTGTGGTGAATAAACCTTGCTTGCAATCATTACTAACGCCAGCACAATAAAACTTACATCAGCAAGAGTAAGTACATTTTTGGTTGAGAAAATTAGAAGTGAGACAAATAGCACCGAAACAAATAAGGCAAGAATTGCAAAGAAATTTGTATTTCCTAAGTTTACGCCAAGTGATGTTAAGGCATACCAGAGCGAACCCCAATCCTGACCACGGTCAAAGTTGAGTTCGTAAAAACGTAACCAACCTTCAGGGGTTGTTAGGAGGACTGGAAGGTTAATGGTTGCAAAAGTTAGAACGGTTATAGCGATGTAGCGAGCCAATTCTTTTACTTCATTGCGACGCCATAAAATTAGCACAATCGGTAAAAGTAGGAATACAGGTAAAAACTTTGTTGAGATGGAAACTCCAATTGCAATTGCAGAGTGTTTATACTTTTTTCGATCAAACCAATAGATTGATAGCATCATTGAGATTATCGCCCAGAGATCCCAGTTAATATAAAGTGAGCCGACTGCCGCCGGAGCAAGCGTTGTTAAGTATGCAAACTCCGGTCGAATTCTGTAGACAATTATTGCAATCAAGATAAACAGCGCGGCAAGGAATGCGATATTGATTCTGTAGTAAGTTCGAATTTCATTTTCACCGGCCGGAGTTGCTAGGGCGAAAATCCACATTACTGTGCCGGTAAGAACGGGATACTCAACCGCATCTGTTGTTGATGAGTAAGACCATTGATCCTTATCTAGATCACGTTCACCATAAAGGGCTGGAATATCTGAATAACAAGCCTGAATATATTGTGCAGGCGTTGCCCAACCATTTCCTTCACATGAACTAAATTTAAAAACACCTAAAAGAGTTGCAAGGAGTGCGAGAAAAATTAGCGTTGCTAGAGGCTTACTGATGCGCAACTTCACACAAGTCCTCTACTAATCCTTTGGAGTTTGTACGCCGCCCGATGTCATCTCGATCGGATCAAGGCCGCCAACATTTGCTGGGGCAGGGAAAGTCATGACCGGCTCTCCTCGTAACGCCCCTTTCATAAATTGTGTCCATATACGTGCAGGGAATGTTCCACCTGTGACAGATGTCAGCCCGCCAATTCCGTTCAATGATTCAGATGCTGAATCTCTAAAGAAGGCAACCGATGCAGCAAGCTGTGGGGTGTAACCACTAAACCATGCCGACGCATTTGATTGTGAGGTACCTGTCTTACCTGCTGCCGGGCGGCCTAGCGCTAAGGCGGCAGATCCAGTTCCACCATTTACTACGCTCTTTAACGCATAGGTCAGATCAGCCATCACATCTTCTGCAAAAACTTGTTGTGTCTGGGTTGTTGCTTCGTAGAGCACGCCCTTATTTGGCCCTGTAACTGATGTGACAAGGAATGGTTTTGCATACACACCTTGGGCTGCAAAAGTTGCATACGCATTTGTTACATCGATGACGCGAGGTGATGCCACACCAAGAACAACTGAAGGTGTTGCGATCATCTCAACGCTTTCAGGAATTCCTGCACGACGAGCGGCGTCAACAACTTTATCCATGCCTGCCTTCATGCCAAGAGGCACAAAGACTGTATTGATTGAGCTTTGTGTTGCGGTAAGAAGATCTACCTGACCCCACCCATTGTTTCCGTAATTGCTTACTGTGTAGGGCTTACCAAGATCATCGAAAATTTGTGGTGAATCACCATTCCACATCGAAGTTAGAGGAATTCCTGCTTCAAGACCTGCAATGAGTGCAAATGGCTTAAAGGTAGAGCCCGCTAGTGCAATTGATTGAGTTGCATCATTGAGTTGGCGCTCTAGATAGTCGCGACCGCCATACATGGCGATAATTTCACCGGTACCTGGTCTGATCGCAATAAGTCCAATACGTAAATTATCAGGAGCGCTCTTTGGATACAGCTTTGTCACTGCATCTACCGCTGATTGTTGGGCTCTTTGAACAAGAGTCGTACGAATGACAAGTCCGCCTTCAAGTAACTGTTCTTCGGTAAAACCGAGTCGACCAAGATCTCTCTGCACTTGAGAAATAATGTGTCCTTTAGGTCCACTGAGTGATCCCGATGTTACTCGCGGTGTAACGGTAGGAAACTTTGCGCTATCTGCTTGCTCTTGTGTGATCCACCCTTGATCCAACATTCCATCGATAACATATTGGAATCTATTTTGAAGTCGTACAAGGTTGTTCTCAGAAAGTGAAGGGTCGTAATACCCAGGCGCTCGCAAAATACTTGCAATCACAGCGGTCTGCGAAAGAGTGAGTTGATCAACGTTACGATTGAAATATTGTTGTGAAGCGGTCTGTACACCGTATGAGCCACGACCAAAGTAGATGGTGTTGAGATAGTTTTCGAAGATTTGATCTTTTGAAAGAGCATTCTCTAACTTCATCGCAATAACGAGTTCGCGAATTTTTCTCTCAATCGTTCTACTTGATGTGAGAAATGCGGTCTTCGCGTATTGCTGAGTGATTGTTGAGCCACCTTGTGCGTTGAGGTCACCAGACTTCAAATTGTTAAGCAGGGCTCGAGCAATTCCGGTGGCACTAAATGCTTGGTTTGAATAAAAATTTCGATCCTCTGCCGCCAACACTGCGTTACGCATATTGATTGGAATTTTTGCAAGCGGCAAAATTTGGCGGTTCTGAGTCCCTATCCGGCCAATCTCATTACCGTTTGAATATTGAATAATGGTTGCCTGGCTATTGATATATTCATTTGGATCAGGGATTGAGACGGTGAACCAGGCGAAGGCGAAGAGAGCTGAGCCGGAGATAAATCCAAATCCACCCAGAAAAATTGTGCTGCGAAATAAGCGGCGACGTATCGTTGCTTTATCCATTATGAAAGGTTACCCGTTATCTACTCGTCCTCGAGCGTTCGTACTTTTCGTGGCGGTTTACGCGTGGTTCCATCACCTAATATAAAGGTGGAACAGAGGTGATTCCATGAACAACCCCGACATACCTCCACGACATACACAGAAAATTCACCGAATTCACTCTCCATTGCCGCTAATTCTTGGGGAGATTTAATTCGACCCGAAAATTGTCCAAGTTGATCGCCGAATGTGTAACGAAGTTCCACCAACTCTAGTTTTTTGCAGACCGGACACTTTCTCTCAACTTTCTCACCGTGATATTTCGCTGCTCGCATCAAATATGGATCGGCGTCACAGGCATCCACGACTCCGCGAAAAAGGGCAGTGAGAGTCGCGCGCTTGTCGAGGGTGTAATCGATGTAAGCGCGGAGAGATCTCAAGGTGAGAGTCTTTGCCACCTGCACAGAATAATCGGTTAGGACTTACTACGCTTACCCAGTGAGCGCTAAAGAGATCTTCCTCGATCGCAAGCTCATGCGGTTATTGCGCGTGAGATGGACCGGCGGAATGACCGATGGGATTTTTCAAAGCGCTCTTGCATCCTTTCTTCTCTTTTCTCCAGAGCGACAAGCGGACCCAATGGGTGCGGCTCTGGCTTTCACTCTTGTTCTCGTTCCTTATTCAGTAATTGGTCCATTTGTTGGAACAATTCTTGATCGTTTCTCACGTCAACGAATACTTGTATTTTCAAACCTGATTCGAGCTCTCACTCTTTCTTGTATCGCACTTCTTATCTTTCAAGGCTACACAGGTGTTGAACTCACTATTTTTGTTCTTATCGCATTTGGTGTTAATCGATTAATTCTTGCGGGATTATCCGCCGCACTTCCTTTGATGGTAACTCGCGAAAAACTTATTGCTGCAAATGCTTATGCTGTCACTGGCGGATCTGTCTGGGTTGTTATTGGTGGCGGTATAGGACTCGGTGTTCGCAAAATTATTGATTCGATTGCAAGTGCGGATTATGCCGATGCGGTAATTGTGAGTGCGGCGGCATTTGGATATCTCTCTACCGCTTTCTTGGCATCTCTTTTGAAACGTCAAGAAATTGGGCCTCTGCCTCACGAAATGGTGAAGGCATCATTTACTCAAGGCTTTCGTGAAATGCGTGAGGGCATACGTTTTCTTGAAGATCATGCTGATGCTGCGCGAGGTATTGCCGCAATTGCAATTCAGCGCGGCGGACTGACTGCGCTGACGTTAATGACTTTAGTTCTTGAACGTAATTTTTTTAACGACCCACAAGATCCTGATGCTGGTCTAGCGGGTGTCACTTTTATGATCGTGACCGCTGCAATAGGTTTGGTGATCGGTGCGATCGTGGCACCATTTGGTGTTGCGCGATTCGGACGTCATCGCTGGATTCGTTTTGCCATGCTTGCAGCTTCAGTCGGTGTAATTAGTTTGGCATTTACACGAGCATCTCTGACTTTGGCACTCACGGCATTTTTTACAGCGCTCTGCGGACAGAGTGTCAAGGTAACTAATGACGCGCTTGTGCAATCAAAAATCGATGACATTTATCGTGGACGAGTCTTTGCGGTGTATGACGTGGTTGTAAATATCTCAATTGTGAGTGGCGCTCTTATTGCAGCGATTTTGCTCCCAACAAATGGGGATACCTGGACTTTGCCGGCAGTTGTTGGCGTTGGTTATCTGCTTACTGCATTAACTATTTTGCGGCCAAGCAAATTCTTTATCCGTTCTGCTTAGCCCACCACTCGTGTAATAACTCTGTCGCTCTCTCTTTTCCTAATGGACCTTGATCCATACGGAGCTCAAGGAGAAAATCAAGTGCCTTACCAACGGTCGCTCCAGGTTTTAAGTTAAGTAGTTGCATGACTTCTCCACCATCAAGGTCTGGACGAATCTTTGATAACTCTTCCTGTTCCATGAGAGTGGCAATGCGATCTTCGAGGCCGTCATAGGTTGCGGCAAGGCGTGCCGCCTTTCGCGCATTACGAGTAGTGCAATCTGCTCGGGTAAGCACATGGAGGTGATCAAGAAGTGGGCCCGCATCACGAACATATCTGCGCACTGCCGAATCAGTCCATTCGCCATCACCGTACCCATGAAAGCGAAGATGCAGCGCAATAAGTGTCTCTACCTCTTCGATAATCTCACTGCTAAAGCGCAACGCTTTGAGACGAGATTTTGCAAGGCGAGCGCCTACAACTTCATGGTGATGAAAGGAGACTCCACCTCCAGGAATGAGTGCACGAGTTTTTGGTTTTCCAATGTCATGTAATAGCGCTGCTAAACGAATAACAAGGTTTGGGCCACCCAATCGATCTTCCAAAGCAATCGCCTGTTCCAAAACTGTAATCGAATGCTCGTACACATCTTTATGGTGGTGGTGTTCATCTACTTCAAGTCGTAACCGGGGGATTTCAGGCAGAACTTTCGCTGCTAGTCCGGTATCAACAAGAATTGTGATTCCGATACGTGGATGTGCAGACATCAACAGTTTGGTAATTTCGTCGCGAATTCGCTCTGCAGAGATAATCTCAAGACGGTCGGCCATCTCTTTCATAGCAGAGAGAACTTCTGGTGCGATTTCAAAATTCAATTGACTTGCAAAGCGTGCCGCACGCAACATTCGCAGTGGGTCATCGCTAAAGGAATTCTCTGGTGTATTTGGTGTACGTAGAACTTTATTAGCTAAATCAATAAGTCCACCGTATGGATCAATGAATTCTGGTGTTGCACCAGTTAATTCAAGTGCCATTGAGTTCACTGTGAAATCTCGTCGCGATAAGTCTCCTTCAATAGATGTACCGAACTCCACATCAGGTTTTCTCGAGTCGCTTGAATATGTATCGCTTCGGTATGTTGTTATCTCAACCGTTGTTTCACCGCGCTTTGCAGCAACTGTTCCAAATTCAATTCCGGTATCCCAAACGTTATCTGCCCATTTCTGCAAAATTTTCTTACTCTCAAGAGCAGGGGCGTTGGTTGTGAAATCAAGATCATTGCCAAGTCTTCCCAGAAGCGCATCGCGCACAGGGCCACCTACGAGTGCGAGGGTAAAACCTTTCTCTTTAAAAACTGAAGCTAAAGAACTCGCTAAAGGTGCGCGCTGAACTAAAGAGGTGAGAGCCATTTCGCTGGCAGCGCTCAACCCCGCTTGAGAGGCGGCGTTCTGCTGACCTGAAGGCTTCTGAGATGAAGGCATAATGGCTAAGGCTAGTCCCGAGCACTACCCTTATGTCATGAACCCGGCACCTAGTGCGGGCAGCGAAGGCATTAAGAAGAAGCGCAGGCGCAAGCGTCCTGCACATCGCGCCCCACAGAATCACACCTCTGGCGAGGTCGATACGACTACGCCAGTAAAAAAAGGTAAGTCTGTTACTCCAAAACCGCCATATGCAAAACGTGTAGATGAAATAAGTGCCGGTGGATTAGTTATCAATGAGACAAAGACGCAGGGTCTGCTGATTGGGCGTCGCGATCATAAAGATGCGACCGGAAAACGTATTCTCTGGTCACTTCCTAAAGGTCATATCGAAGAAGGGGAGACGCCAGAACAAGCTGCGATTCGTGAGGTTGCAGAAGAGACTGGGATAACTTCTGAGATTGAGCGCTCGCTAGGAGTTATTGATTTCTGGTTTATGGCCGGCGGTAAACGTATTCATAAGACCGTCCATCATTTTCAATTTAAAGAAACTGGTGGACTTTTAGCACCACAAGAATCTGAAGTTGATGAGGTTGGTTGGTTTCCGTTGAATGAAATCATTGGACTCTTGGCATATCCAGATGAGAAGAAATTAATTGCTCGCACTAAAGCAACGGAAATTTCTGGTACATCAGAGTGAGAAAATTTCTCTTCGCCCTCCTTGCTCTCACTCTGGCTGGGATTTCTTTTCCACAGAGTGCAACCGCGGCCACTCGGACAATTGAGCTAATTGAAAGACCTCATCAACTTATTGATGGAAGATTTATCGATGATGAACTTGCAACCTTACTTTCTCCTGAAGGTCGCCTCGGCTCATTAGTTTTCACATCCGTTCCTACTCAAACTCGCTGGATTATTGATGGTGCCTTTCTTGATGAAGTCCAGGCAATGACCGATGGTTACGCACTTGCTGATGAAAGTGATGGTCAGGGTGTTGATGTTGCAATTGCATTTCTCGACCAATTAAAGATTGCCACATCTGGTGCGGAAATTACTCCAATTGCTTATGGAAATCCTGATCTCACAATCGCAGAACAACTTGCTCCGAGTGAGTTATCTTTCTACTTTTCATACGGCGCGGAGAGAGTCTCTTTTCATTTAGAACGCACCATTGCAGTGGATAAGTCATATGTAGTGAAAGAGCGCGCAAAAATCAGTGGCCCGCTTAGAAAAAACTACACGGTCAATCGACAGGCTATTTCAAAACTCTCCACAGTTGTCACCGCCCCTGAACTCACACTCTTCCGTGCTCGATTGGCAATTCTTCTCTCTCCATCAATCAATGGTGAGCTCTCTGAAAAATTTGCAGCAAACGCAATTGTTGGAGTTGCCGAACAACGAGCGAAATTGCGACTCAATCCTGGAAAGTACGCCCTTACATCTGAAACCGTTGAGGTTCCGCTCACCCTTGTAAATGGTTTTAGCTCGGCTGTAACAGTTAATTTGATCTTCCGTTCTTCTAACATCAAAGTCCTTGTCAATGACATGCGTCAGATAACACTGGCACCTGAATCTCGAACTCAATTTGCGGTGCCGTTCACAGTTGTCGCATCGGGGTCGACAAATATCAGCGCAGTTCTCACAAACGCTAAGGGGCAGTGGCTTGGTCCATCCTCTAAGTTGGCTCTGACTATGACTTTGATCGATTCCCGAGTGGCGTGGTTTACAACCGGTGCTGCAGTTCTACTCTTTATTGGTGCAGCAGCACAAACGTATCGTCGGATTAGAAAGGGGCGTTGATGAAAAATAATGAACTTTTCCGCGCCTCAGGCGTGATGGCCATTGGAACCATTCTCTCTCGCATCACTGGTTTCTTTCGCGCGATTCTCGCCGTAGCAGTTTTAGGTACTGCTCTCCTTGCAGATACATACAACGTTGCAAACACAATGCCCAATATTCTTTACAATCTTTTGGTTGGCGGGGCACTCACCGCGATCTTTGTTCCACAATTAGTGCGATCTTTCTCTGATGAAGATGGCGGAGATGGTTTTGCTTCACGTCTAGTAACGACCATTTCAGGAATTCTTTTACTTTTAGTTGTTCTCGGTGTCATTTTCGCCCCAGAGCTTGTACGTCTCTATGCCCCAGAATTTTCGACAGTTGGTTTTGAAACAGAGAATCAGATCGCTATCGCCTTCACTCGTTACTGTCTGCCGCAGATTTTCTTTCTTGGGCTCTTCACTATGTTGGGTCAGGTTGCCAATGCTCGGGGTTCTTTCGCCCCGCTTATGTGGGCGCCTATCGCAAATAACCTTGTTGTTATTGTCGTTTTTGCCGGCGTCCTCATATTCCAAAACTCCGTCACCATTGAGACTATTACAGATTCACAGATTCAACTCTTGGGTTGGGGTACAACGCTAGGAATTGTTGTGCAGGCGCTTATTCTTATCCCGGTTGTGAAGCGATCAGGTATTCACCTTCGAATCCGTTTCGGTTTACACGGTCTAGGTAAATCATTTTCACTTGCTGGTTGGACACTGGTCTATGTCCTTATCTCACAGCTTGGGTATTTAGTCACCGTTAATGTTGCAACGAGCGCTGCTGTGCGGAGTTCACAAGAAGGAATAGCAACTGGTGTTGGATTCACACCATTTACCGCTGCTTACTACATTATGTTATTGCCTTACTCAATTGTTACTATCTCGATTGTTACAGCACTACTGCCACACCTTGCAAAACTTGCAATCGAAAAGAATGTTGATGAAGTTCGCAAACAACTAATTCGTGCAATTAAAATGGTTGGTGTTGTCACGGTACCAAGCGCGGTTGCGTTATTTTTCTTCGGTCCATTAATGACTGAATCTCTCTACTTCGGAATCTCTCTCGATGACTCTCGCTATATCGGGCAAGTGCTATCAGCGCTCAGTCTTGGACTTGTCGCATTCTCAATTAATCTCATTCTTATCCGTGGTTTTAATGCATTTGAAGATACCAGGACACAGGTCGTTTCAATTTTGATAATCAACATTATCTCTGTTGCTTTATCGTATCTATTTTTATACACACTCAAAAGTCAACAAGTAACAATTGGTTTGGGGTTGGCTTTCTCTGTGAGTTACATTGTTGGCCTATTCATTACCTTGAGTTTACTTAAAAAACATATTGGTAAACTTGCTGTCGCGACCTTTGCTGGTCATCACGCAAAACTCTTCGCCGCATCTTTCTTGGCAATGGCTCCTCTCTTTCTTCTCATGTTTTTCCTTGAATGGGAGAGTGCGAATTCTTCTGTACTTCTGCGAATCGCTCGCCTCTGCTTTATCTTGGCTGCGAGCGGAGCGCTCTACCTTCTCTTTGCAAAACTCTTCAAGATTGCAGAGATTGCAACTCTCACTGAGTTTGGACGAGGGCTTTTGAAGAAGAGAAAAAACGACTCCTAGGTGTGTACTCTGAAGCCATGATTCGTGACCTTGTCATTGTTGGATCTGGCCCAGCTGGATATACCGCCGCTATTTACGCCGCGCGAGCACAATTAAATCCGGTCCTTTATGAAGGTTCAGTCACGGCAGGTGGCGCGCTGATGACAACAACTGAGGTTGAAAATTTCCCTGGTTTTGTCGATGGAGTTATGGGTCCTGAACTCATGGAGAGTATGCGCAAACAAGCGGCTCGCTTTGGAACAGAGCTCATCACTGATGATGTTGTTGAAATGGATCTCACAGGAGAGATAAAGACTGTAAAAGATGGAAGTGGGAATGTTGTTCAAGCGCGCGCAGTAATTCTTGCAACTGGTTCTGCTTATCGCCATATTGGATTGGCAAATGAAGATCGTCTTTCAGGTCGTGGAGTTTCGTGGTGTGCCACCTGTGACGGATTCTTCTTTAGAGATCAGACTATTGCCGTTGTTGGTGGTGGCGATTCTGCAGTCGAGGAAGCAACATTCTTAACAAAATTTGCAAGCAAGCTCGTTCTGATTCATCGTCGCGATTCATTGCGCGCATCAAAAATCATGGCAGAGCGCGCACTTAACAATCCAAAGATCGAAATGCTCTGGAATACAGAGGTTGTTGATATTTTGGGAGAGAATAAAGTTGAAGCGCTTGCTCTCAAGAACACTGTCACGGGTGAGCTTTCACAGCGCGATTTCACCGGGCTCTTTGTTGCTATCGGACATATTCCTCGCAGCGAACTTATTGTGGGACAGATCGATTGTGATAACGAGGGTTACGTTAAGGTCGAAGGCCGATCCACGAGAACTAATCTCTCAGGTGTCTTTGCGTGTGGTGATCTTGTTGATCATACATATCGCCAAGCGATCACCGCGGCAGGCTCAGGCTGCCAGGCAGCGCTAGACGCTGAAAAATTCCTCTCTCACTAGTAATCTAGGTCGTATAGGTTTTCCATTCACAAAAAATAAAACAGGAGTAATTCAATGGCAACAAGCAAAGTAACTACGGCAAATTTCGATGAGGTAGTCCTCAAGAGCAGTACTCCTGTACTTGTAGATTTCTGGGCTGAATGGTGTGGACCATGCCGCGCAATTGGGCCAATTCTTGAAGATATCTCGAATGAATATGGCGATAAGTTAAAGATTGTAAAGCTCAACACTGATGAAGAATCAGCAATCGCTATTAAATATGGAGTTACATCGATTCCGATGTTAAATGTCTATGTAAATGGCGAAGTTGTAAAGACAATCATCGGCGCAAAGCCAAAGCCAGCTCTTCTTAAAGAGCTTGAAGCATTTATCTAAATAGTAAGATCTTTAGATAATGCACCCACCGCTCACACCTGATCAGATTCGTTCTTTTCAGCAAGAGCGCGGATTAAATGTAACCGGTCTTCTTGATGTGGCTACAGAGCGCGCTCTTGAAGATGCGCGGTGGAAACTAGGCGATCGTTCCCTCTATCTGCAGAGTTCTTCTTTAATGCATGGAGATGATGTCGCCGCATTGCAATCACGGCTAACTGAGATGGGTTTTGATTGTGGACGCGTTGATGGAATGTATGGCCCGCGCACTGAAAAAGCGATCAAGGAATTTCAAAAGTCGGTGGGAGCAAAAGTTGATGGCCGTTGCGGACCCGAGACAATCATTGGTCTTATTCGTCTTACAAAAATTGTCTCTGGGGGCGCACCTGCTCAACTCCGTGAAAGTGCTGCAGTTCGCACTCGCGGACCCGCGTTAGCAAATAAAGTAATTGTTTTAGATCCGGGCAGTAATCCTGGTGAAGATGAAATTGTCTACGACATTGCTGTGCGCATTGAAGGACGACTCTTAGCCCTTGGCGCAAGTGTTTTTCTTACGCGCGGTGCACACAATTCTCCTGATGAAAGTGAGCGAATCTCGTTTGCTAATGCAAACCCAACAGATCTCTTTATCTCATTACATACCGACCATAATCAAAACCCATTAGCCCAAGGTGTAGCAACCTATTTCTACGGTAGTGACGCGCATGGTGTGCACTCTGTTGTTGGTGAGAGATTTGCATCTTTATTGCAACGCGAAATTTCGGCGCGCACCAGTCTTCTTAATTGCAGAACACATGCCAAAACATGGGATCTTTTACGCCTCACCCAGGCACCGTCAGTCCGTGTTGATTGTGGGTATTTAAGCAACCCGCATGATGCCAAAAATTTAGCATCTCCTGAATTTCGTGATGCTCTAGCCGAAGCATTCATTATTGCTATCCAGCGCCTCTATCTCGCCGCTGAAGATGATGCAAAAACTGGAACGTTGCGACTCTCAGATCTACGTAGCGCAGGTATTCGTCGTGCGGGTTTTTAAGAGAAAATAGCTCACCCAGTAGTTCGCTAGATATGCGACACTTCTCCCTATGTCTGAGATCAATACGCGTTTTCATACAGGAGCGCCACAGAAGTTAGAGGAGCGCTTTGCCGCTCGCGCTTCACAGATGCTTCCTAGCGAAATTCGATCTCTCTTTGCTGTTGCATCGCGTCCTGAAATTGTCTCGTTAGCTGGCGGAATGCCGAATCTCTCTGCTCTACCGATGGATATGATGGCAAGTGTTGTAAATGAACTGATTCTCACCAATGGCGCTGAAGCCCTCCAATATGGAAGCGGTCAGGGACACCCAAAACTTCGTGAATTAATCTGCGATGTGATGGCGCTTGAAGGAATTCGTGCCAATGCTGATGACATTGTTGTTACCACCGGATCACAGCAAGCGTTAGATCTCATCTCTCGAATTTTCATTGATCCAGGTGATGTTGTTTTAGTTGAAGCACCTTCTTATGTCGGCGCGCTCGGCACTTTTCGCCAATACCAGGCCTCAGTAGTCCATGTTGAGATGGATCAGGATGGGTTGGTTCCGCAATCTCTTCGAGAAGCGATCGCCGTGACTCGCGCCGCAGGGCGGAAGATTAAGTTTCTCTATTTGATTCCAAATTACCAAAATCCTACGGGTGTATTACTTCCTGCCGATCGTCGCACTGAAATTCTTGCGATCTGTCGAGAGGAAGAAATTTTCGTCGTTGAAGATAACCCATACGGGCTCCTTGGTTTTGATCGTCCTTCACCTAATGCGATGCGTGCAGAAGATTCTGAAAATGTCATCTACTTAGGTTCATTTTCAAAGACAATCGCATCAGGGTTGCGCATTGGTTGGGCGTTGGTGCCGCAATCACTCAAAGATAAATTAGTGATCGCCTCTGAGTCATCAATTTTATGTCCCTCTAACTTCACTCAATTAACAATTGCTAATTACCTCACTCATCAGCCTTGGCGAGATCAAATTGCTAGCTTCTGTGAGGTTTATAAGGTGCGACGTGATGCGATGTTGGAATCACTTGATGAGTATTTCCCTAAAGAAGCGACATGGACCAAACCTGGTGGTGGTTTCTATGTCTGGGTAAATCTGCCGCCTGAAATTGATACCAAGGCGATGATGCCTAAGGCGATCGTTGCAAAAGTTGCCTATGTTCCTGGAACCGCCTTCTACGCTGACGGGTTTGGATCATGGTCGATGCGTCTTTCATATTGCCACCCAACACCAGAGAGAATCCGTGAAGGTGTGAAGGCGTTAGGCCATGTCGTACATCAAGAGATGAATCGTCGAGGCTCAGCCCTCAATTAAATCCACAATGCGCTGGAGATCTTCACTTCCAGCGAATTCAATGGTGATCTTTCCTTTGCCCTTACCTTGCTCAATGCTGACGCGAGTATCAAGATAATCACTTAATAATTCAGCACTTGCTAGCGCTGTGCCTGAAATGCCGACTCGGCTCTTTGGTTTTCCGCTCTTTTTTACTGGGTTAGCGGTTGCAACAATTTCTTCTGTCGCGCGAACACTTAGCCCCTCAGCGACAATGCGGTTCGCGAGTTTTTCGATCTCTTTCTCATCGCTCAAACCAAGAAGTGCGCGTGCATGTCCTGCTGAGATGACACCTGCTGCAACTTTGCGCTGCACTGATGCTGGCAAATTAAGTAGGCGGAGCATGTTTGAGATGAGTGGACGTGAGCGTCCAAGTTTTGTCGCTAACTCATCATGGGTGCAACCAAAATCATCAAGTAAGCCAGCGTAAGCAGCAGCTTCTTCTAATGGGTTGAGTTGGCTTCTATGAATATTTTCAATCAGCGCTTCGCGAAGTAATTCATTATCTGGGGTTTGCCGAATAATGACAGGAATTGTTGTAAGCCCTGCAGCTTTAGCGGCTCGGAATCTGCGCTCTCCCATAATGAGTTCATAGCGCCCTTCAGAAACTTTTCTCACAACTGGAGGTTGCAGAATTCCAATCTCTTTAATCGATGCGATTAATTCATTGAGCGCTTCTTCATCAAAGTGTGTTCGGGGTTGGCGAGGATTGGGTGAGATTGCTGAAATCGGTACTTCGTTCTGTTGCGCAACTTCTGTTGTACCAACAGTGAGCGATGTTGGAATAAGTGAATCTAAATTTGTGCCGAGCCCGCCGCGTTTTGCACTCATGCGATCTCTCCATCTTTCTTGTAATTAATACTGACAACATTTGAATCAAAATCTGTTACACCTTTTGCTTTGCCACGTTCTGCAATTTCTCGAGCGACCTGCATATATGCAATAGCACCTGGTGATAATGGGTCATATGTCATTACAGTTTGATTATATGAAGGTGCTTCAGAGACGCGCACAGCACGTGGAATTGGAATATCAATAAGTTCATTTGGGAAATGTGCTCTGACGTTGGCGGCAACATCGTTTGCAAGACGTGTGCGTCCATCAAACATTGTCAGAAGAATTGTTGAAAGATTCAGTGATGGGTTCAATCGTTTCTTAACAACTGCGAATGTTTCAAGTAGTTGTGATAAACCTTCTAGCGCGTAGTACTCGGCTTGAATAGGAATGAGTAACTCTTTTGCTGCAGCAAAGGCGTTGACGGTAAGAAGTCCAAGTGATGGTGGGCAATCGATAAAAATGTAATCGTAATTTGCACTCAGCGTCTCTAGCGCTTCTTTTAATTGCAGTTCGCGTGCAACCATTGAAACTAAATTAATCTCCGCATTCGCCAGAGATGTATTTGAAGAGATGCAATCAAGTGAAGGAAAGCCTGCAACTTTTTGTACAACGGATGAGATCTCGTGAGTTCCCATCAAAACTTCATAGATTCCTGCGTTATCACGGTGCGGAACACCAAGGGCTGTGCTGGCATTGCCTTGTGGATCTAAATCGATCACAAGGGTGCGAAGTCCTCCCATAGAGAGAGCGGCTGCAATATTGACTGTGGTGGTCGTTTTGCCGACCCCACCTTTCTGATTAGCGACGGTGAAGATTCGGGTTGAGGCTGGCTTAGCCATCGCCTCTTTTAGCCGCCTGACTCCAACTACAGAGGGTGTTGATGTTTCACGTGAATCATCGTTGCCCTGGCTCATAGCCTTATCTAAGCACCCTTTTTAATGGCGACGATACGCCCAAGCCCAATTCCCTCTAAAGTGATTTCGTGAAGGGTCGCTCCCTTGACCCCTTCCATCTCAGCCGAGGCGCCTTCGCCCTTCATCGCTAAGAGACTTCCCCCGGTTTTGACCATATGCCAGCTCATCTTCTTCAACTTCTCAAGAGGTGCCACGGCACGAGCGGTGACAAAGTCGGCAGATTTCTTCACATCTTGGGCTCTTCCGCGAATAACCTCGATATCAAGGCCCTCAACAGCCTCATTCAGAAAGGCGACTCTACGTTCAAGGGGTTCAATAAGGGTAACTTTGAGATCTGGTCGCGCCAGCGCGATGACAATTCCAGGCAGACCAGCCCCTGAGCCGATATCAAAGAGGGATGCCCCTTGTGGAAGGAGTTGGGTGACGGGGAGGCAGTTGAAGATATGGCGCTCCCAGATCCGCTCGCCTTCGCGGGGGCCGATCAGACCGCGCTCGATTCCCGCCGTTGTTAGAAAATGGGTGTAGGCAGCGATCTCTTCAAGGCGCTCTGGAAAGTAGCGCTCAATGAGTGTTTCACGGGAAACATCACTACCGGACATGGTCTACCTATGCTGGATAGATGACGACGAAACGACGTGGGTCTTCACCATCTGATTCGCTGGTGAGGCCTAGATCTTGAATTGTGTCGTGGATGATCTTGCGCTCAAAGGCGTTCATTGGCTCAAGGGTGACTGAGTTACCTGTACTGGTGACCTCTTTCGCCTTCTCTTTAGCTAAGGCGGTCAATTCGCTCCGGCGATTGGCGCGGAAACCTTCAATATCGAGCATTAATCGGCTGCGATCCCCTGTCGCCGTCTGCACAGCAAGGCGGGTGAGCTCTTGAATAGAGTCGAGAACTTCACCTTCCTGGCCAACAAGGTGGCGGAGTTTGCCACCGACGATAGCGAGTGAGGCGCGGTCGTTTTCGACATCAATATCGATATCGCCATCAAGATCTGCGATATCAAGAAGTGCTTCGAGGTAATCAGCGGCAATATCGCCCTCTTCTTCGAGCTTCGCTGCGCTCTTTGGAGCTTTTGGCGCTTTCTCTTCGACTACTTCTTCTAGAACTGTATTTTCCTCTGTCATTAGACTCTCCTTGGTTAATTAATCCCTTTTAATGGGATTTAATGCTATTGGTGGTAAATGCCCGAATTAAGGCTTCTTCTTCTTTTTTTTCTTCTTAGGTTGGTTTCGCTGACCTTTAACCTCTTCAGCGCCAGGGTTCTCCCCCTCGATCGTGCTTCCTTCAACGCCGTCAGTGGGTAGGGCTTCACCCTTCTTCTTCGCCTTTTTGCGCTCCAGCTCTTCAAAGGCTGGAGAGCCCGGCGTTGGGTTGCGTTTAATGACGTAGTACTGCTGTCCCCATGTCCAGAAGTTTGTTGTCGACCAGTAGATCAAAACTCCGACAGGAAAGTTCACACCTGAAACCGCAAAAATTACTGGGAATAAATACAACATGATTTTCTGCTGCTGCAACATCATATTGTTGCTTGCATCAATCTTTGGCATTCCCTTAGTCATCAATTGACGCTGGGTTGTAAATGTTGTTGCTGACATAACAAAGATGAGTAGAACAGTTACTAACTTAACTTTAATGTCATCGCTACCAAGAAATGTCTCAGAAATTTTAGCGCCGAAGAATTCTGCTTGCGCTGCGCTCTCAAGATATTCACCTTTGAGATACCCACGAGCAATCGGTGCAGCAACACCCTCGGGTGTCTTTGCTGCGATTCCATTGAGCACTGTAAAGAGTGCGAAGAAGATAGGTGCTTGGGCAAGAATTGGAAAACATGAAGCTAATGGGTTGGTTTTATGTTCCTTGTAGAGCTTCATCATCTCTTCAGATTGCTTCTGACGATCATCTTTATACTTCTTTTGAATCTCTTTCATATGTGGCTGTAGAGCGGTGAGTGCACGCTGACTTTTAATCTGCTTCACAAAGAGTGGGATGAGAACAATACGGATAACTACAACAAGTCCCATGATGGATAGAGACCATGTAACACCACTATTTTCTCCAAGAAGCGGAGAAAGAAGGTTATGAAATAAAACAATGATTCCTGATACAAGGTTGTATAGAGGATTAAGAATAAAGCCCATAGTTACGCTGCCGCCTTTATGCTCTCAAGTGATTGTTCTACATTGCTTTTTTCGACTGGTTTACTTTTCTCTTTAACGTAATCAACACCACCGTGGGACCATGGGTTACAACGCAATACTCTCCAGGCTGCCATCCCAACACCTTTGATTCCATATGTTTTGATTGCAGTAAGTGCATAACTTGAACAAGATGGGTAGTACTTACAGCGAGGGGCAAACGCTGGTGAGATAAATTTTTGGTAAAAGGTAATGAGTAGGGTTAATGGGGTAAGAAGTATTCTCATGATCGAGCCTTCACTTGTGCGGTACGGGCAACTAATCCGGTAATCAAAGTGTTGACCTCTGATGTAAACGATGGTGTTTGGCGCAATACTCGAATAACTAAAAGTGAGTTGATTGGTAGCTGTGTAGCCAGGGGTGCAATATCGTGGCGAATTTGTCGAGCGATGCGATGGCGTTTGACAGACCCACCGACAGATTTATTAACGATAAGTCCTGAGCGCGCACCACTTGGTTCTGAATTATTTATGGCAGGTTTAATGTACAGATATCCAACGAGGTTCTCTGTAGTAAGGCGAGAGCCGCTCTTTGTTGTGAGAGCAAAATCTTCGCTTGCAGTAAGGCGTGCGTTCTTTGGAAGCACTCTTTAGCTCCGTGTTTTAGCGGTTACGCTGAAAGACGTGAGCGACCCTTAGCGCGGCGGGCACCGAGGATGGCGCGACCTGCACGAGTAGCCATACGAGCACGGAATCCATGCTTCTTGGCGCGACGGCGTGTATTTGGTTGGTAAGTACGCTTTGTCATGAGGTCGAACTCCTTTAATAAAGTAAAACAAATCTCTGTCGTATCAGGCTCTGGTGAGCCCGGATTCATAAATGCGGGGGAAGCAACGGGGTAACGGTAGAGGGCGCACCGCCTAAGGGTCAAACTCGCCCCTTGCTCCACACTGGTTGGTCCAAGGGGTGAGAGCTTGTGGATAACTACTTGCGCTTTTCCCAAAAGAGCTCTACTTTTCGACTTCTCCACAGGCTATCCGCCGAATTCGGGATTTTGCAGGGCTCAACCCCTACTTTAGACCACAGCCTGTGGATAACTTTGTGGATAACCGCGTAGTGTGTTTTTAGGTGTTTTTTTAAGTGATCAGGGGGCTTACATGGCTGTTGTAGATGTGGAATTGAGCGCCCTCTGGGAGCGAGTAATCGAACATGTCTCAATCGGTGAGCCCCAACATCGTGCATTTTTGATGATGACCAAGGTCCTCGGGTTAATCCAGAGCGAAGATGGCACCAGTTTCCTTGTCGCAGCCCCTAACGCATTTGCAAAAGATGTTTTGGAGTCACGACTTCGTATTGTTGTTAACGAAGTTCTCACTCGCGAGCTCGGAGATAAGACCAATATCGCGGTAATGATTGATGAAAATATCGAACTCGCAGATCTTCCCGCTCCAACGATTGTTGTCGAGAGCACACCTGCACCAAGTAAAACTTTGGGACGCGATGCTGTTGGTTCAATCAAAAACGAAGAGCCATCTCAACTTAATCCCCGTTATATTTTTGAAACTTTTGTTATTGGAGCCTCTAACCGTTTTGCCCACGCCGCTGCAGTAGCTGTCGCTGAAGCACCTGCTAAGGCTTATAACCCGTTATTTATCTACGGTGATTCCGGATTGGGTAAAACCCACCTTTTACACGCTATTGGAGCTTATGCAAAAGAGCTTTATGGCAATGTTCGCGTGCGTTATGTTTCATCTGAAGAGTTCACCAATGACTTTATTAACTCCATTCGTGACGATAAAGCATCTGCTTTTCAACGCCGCTACCGCGACTTAGATATTCTTCTTGTTGATGACATCCAGTTTTTAGAAAATAAAGAGCGGACACAGGAAGAGTTCTTCCACACATTTAACACTTTGTATAACGCCAACAAACAGATTGTTATCTCTTCAGATCGTCCGCCAAAACAATTAACAACTCTTGAAGATCGTCTTCGCAGCCGATTTGAGTGGGGTTTGATAACTGATATCCAACCACCAGAACTTGAAACCCGTATTGCAATCCTTCGCAAGAAGGCGGCGCAAGATAAATTAAACGCACCTGATGATGTTCTTGAATTTATCGCAAGTAAAATTTCAACAAATATTCGCGAGCTCGAAGGCGCACTTATCCGCGTGACCGCGTTCGCTTCCCTTAACCGCCAGCCGGTGGATATGGGTCTTGCGGAAATTGTTTTACGTGATCTCATCCCAAGTGATGCGACGCCAGAGATCACCGCCGCGACAATCATGGCCTCCACCGCTTCTTATTTCAGCCTCACCCTTGATGATCTTTGTGGCACTTCTCGTTCGCGCGTGCTAGTCAATGCTCGTCAGATTGCTATGTATCTCTGCCGCGAGCTAACCGAACTATCCCTACCTAAAATTGGCCAAACCTTCGGCGGTCGTGATCACACCACAGTGATGCACGCAGATCGGAAAATTCGCCAATTGATGGCTGAGCGACGTTCGATCTATAACCAGGTCACAGAGCTCACCAACAGAATTAAGGTGGCAGCTAAAAACTAAATATGGCGGTTGGGTAGATATGTCCTAATTGGGGCGCTTTACCCCCAACTGTGGAGAACTTGTGGATAACTGTGGTTATCTCCGTTTAATCGGTGGATAAAACAGGTGAAGTTTCTGTGGAAGGTTCTCGCTCACCACGAGCGAAGTCCGCAGGGAGGATTTATCCACAGAAAAGGCAGAGTTACCCACCTTCTCCCCACAAGGAGGATGTGAGGTGAGGCGGTACTGAACAGGGCTTTCATACTTTTCAACGGGTTACTCCACAGAAAAGTGCTCTAGTTACTACTACTACCTTTATATAGAGAGAAAGACCCACACACGAACTGTGAGGGAGAAAGTTTTACAATGGCGCGCTCTGTGCCAGACTTTCAAAGAGTGAAGAGAGTGAAAGCGGTGAGAGATGAAATTTACAGTTGACCAGCAAGGTCTTACTGATGGCGTGAACTGGGTATCCCGCAGCTTATCCACCCGTCCAATCAAAACTGAACTTCTAGGTATCGTTATCGACGCCACCGGCGATGAAGTTTTTCTCTCCGGCTCTGATTTAGAAACTTCAAGCAAGGCGCACTTCGCCGCCGACATTAGCGTTAAAGGCAAAGTACTTGTCCCTGGAAAACTTCTTGCTGAAATCTGCCGCTCTCTTCCAAATAAACCAATCACGATCGCACTCGATGGAACCCGAGTATTTGTGACATCAGGAGCCGCCAAATTCACACTCCCGACGCTGTCAATCGATGAGTACCCACACCTTCCGGAACTTCCAGAAGCTACCGGTGTCGTTGCTAGCGATACTTTCGCTCAAGCTGTCGCACAAGTTGCCGTCGCCGCAGGACGCGATGATTCGCTACCTACTTTGACAGGTGTGCATATTGATATCGCTGAAGAGAAAATGACTCTCGCAGCAACAGATCGTTACCGTTTAGCTGTACGCGAATTTAATTGGCAACCATCTCAACCGGGTGTTTCAACAACCGCCTTGTTACGAGGCCGCACAATTGCTGAAGCAGCAAAATCACTAGCAGGATCGAAAGAAGTTTCTCTCTCATTAGCACCAGCTGTAAGTAATGATCGCCTCGCAGGTTTTGCAGGTTCTGGAAAAACTATGACATCAAGAATGTTAGATGGAACATTCCCACCATATCGACACCTTCTTGAACAAAACATTATCTCCACCGCTGTTGTAGAGGTAGCGCCATTCCTAGACTCAGTTCGCCGAGTAGCTCTTGTTACCGACAAAACAGTTCCTCTTCGCCTTGAATTCAACGGAACAACACTCTCTCTTGAAGCAGGTGCCGGAGAAGAAGCGCAAGCCACAGAAGCGATCGATATTTTGCTCACAGGTGAAGCAATTTCGATTGCATTTAATCCAACATTTCTCGCCGATGGTCTCCAAGCGGTAGGAACACCATTTGTCCAAATTTCGTTTACTGGATCAAATAAGCCAGCGATATTAATGGGTAAGAACGAGGCATCTGGAAGTGCGGTTGAGAATTACCGCTACCTTCTTATGCCTATGCGTTATGCCTCTTAGTTAAACACCTTCTAAACCATGCGTGTAACACGGCTAGCTCTCACAAATTTTCGTTCATATGAAAATTTAGAGCTAACCTTTCAACCGGGTGTAAATACCTTTATTGGTAATAATGGTTGCGGCAAAACAAATATCGCCGAAGCGTTGATCTATCTTGGCTTCCTCTCATCCCACCGTGTTTCAACGAATGCACCCTTAATTCATAAAAACCTTGAACAAGCGATTATCCGCACCGAAATCTCTAGCGATGAGAGAACTCTTGCTGTTGATCTAGAGATTAATGCTCATAAAGCAAACCGAGCGCGGATTAATCAAAACCCAACAAAGTCACAACGTGAAATACTCGGTGCGCTGCAAGTTATTTACTTTACCCCTGAAGATTTAGATCTTGTCCGCGGTGAACCCACAGGACGCCGTGATTTCATGGATAAATTACTTATTACCCGAACCCCCCGACTTGCAGGCGTAATCTCTGATTACGATCGTGTTCTTAGGCAGAGAAATACTTTATTAAAAACTCGGGCGCCAGAGAATGCTTTAGCGCCATGGACAGAACAACTCATCACGCTAGGCGCTGAACTCACCGCTGAAAGAATTAAACTTGTTGAAAAACTCAACCCTTTCGTTGCTGAAAATTACGCCAACTTAAACGAGGTGAAGGCTGCATCGATTGCATATAAATCATCGACCGAGGGTCTTTCTAACAATTTTGCTCCTAATGTAAAAGTGTTGACCGATAAACAGGTAGAGGTTGCCAGAAATGAGTTAGAGCGTGGCGTGAGTCTTGTAGGTCCACATCGCGACGACCTATATCTTCACCTAGGTGAGTTTCCCGCCAAAGGTTATGCCAGCCACGGTGAATCATGGTCGATAGCGATCTCACTACGTATCGGCGCTTTCATGTTACTGCGCGAAGAAGGATCGCACCCTATATTAATTCTCGATGACATTTTCGCCGAACTAGATACTGCTAGACGCGCTCAATTAGTTGCGGTTACGCGAGTAGCAGAGCAAACATTTATCACCGCAGCGGTAGAAAGTGATTTACCGGATGAGTTACTCACTGAGCGCTTCTATGTGTCACCAGGTGTTGTCAGAAAAACAAAGGCGACAGAATGAGCGCCAAACGAATTGATTTAGCACTCGAACTCTTTAGAACATATAAGACAGGTTTTATAAAGAAGAAAAAAAGAGAAATAATCGAAGAGAAATCAAAGCCTGGTGATCCAACACTGATTAGTGATGTACTCAATAACCTTGTCACCCAAAGACAATGGGAGTCAGGGTTAGCTGAAGGAAACCTCTTTGCACAATGGGAGAAAATTGTCGGAAGCGATATCGCATCACACACAACACCTATTTCAATCTTTGAAGGAACACTTCTTATCCAATGTTCTTCAACTGCATGGGCGACACAACTTCAAGCAGTACAAGACCAATTGCTCGCCACAATCACATCGAGTGCTCCAGGGGCGCTAGTGGAATCCCTGCGCTTTTCTGGCCCATCAGCCCCATCATGGAAGAAGGGGATCCGCACGATTCGCGGGGCTCGCGGCCCACGCGATACCTATGGTTAATGGTTGGGTAAATAACCTGACCCACTAGGTACCCTCACCCCGCGCGAGATCGTCTCTCTAATCCCCACCCTAGGGCTTATTCGCGGTTTACTGTTCTTAATTCCGCGATAGGATATCGCCTTGCTTCGAGGGAAAACACCCCTGTAGCCCCATACAGCGTTTTTAGGAGTTTTAAGTGAGCGAAAAAAACGGCGGATATGACGCCAGTTCGATCACAGTCCTTGAGGGGTTAGCCGCGGTTCGAAAACGCCCCGGAATGTATATCGGCTCCACTGGCGAACGAGGACTCCACCACCTGGTCTATGAGATCGTCGATAACGCAGTGGATGAAGCGCTCGCCGGATATTGCACCGAAGTCAACATAACAATTATGCAAGACGGTTCATTGCAAGTAATCGATAATGGCCGCGGAATCCCTGTAGATATTCACCCTGTCGAGAAAAAACCTGCACTCGAAGTTGTTCTCACCGTTCTACACGCAGGTGGAAAGTTCGGCGATGGCGGCTACTCAGTTTCAGGCGGACTTCATGGTGTTGGTGTGTCAGTTGTTAACGCACTCAGCTCTAATTTAGCAGTTGAAGTACACCGCGATGGTTTCGTCTGGCGCCAAAGTTACAAATTAGGTGTACCGAATGCACCTGTCGAAAAAGGTGAAGCATCAACACGCACCGGAACTACTGTGCAATTCTGGCCAGCCGAAGAAATCTTTGAAACAACAGATTTCTCTTTCGAGATTCTCTCAACACGTTTCCGCGAAATGGCATTTCTCAACCGCGGATTAATCCTCACTTTGACCGATCTTCGCCCAGGGCATGTTGATGATAAAGGCGAAGCGCTCACAGTCAGATACCAATATCAAGGCGGAATTGCAGATTTCGTAAAACACCTTAACTCAACCCGCGGAGAGCAACACAAATCAATTATTTATATTGAGGCCGAAGATAAGAAGTTAAAGGTAAGCCTTGAAGTTGCAATGCAGTGGAATACAGGATTCTCTGAATCGGTCTACACCTTCGCAAATACAATCCATACACATGAAGGCGGCACCCACGAAGAAGGTTTTAGAACAGCACTTACTTCGATTGTAAACAAATTTGGTGAAGAGCAAGGATTTATTAAAAAGAAAGAAGATCGTCTCACTGGAGATGATGTTCGTGAAGGCCTCACAGCCATTGTCTCTCTCAAATTAGCAGAACCACAATTTGAAGGACAGACAAAGACAAAACTTGGAAATACAGAAGCAAAATCATTCACACAAAAGGCTGTCAATGAATTTCTTGCACAATGGTTTGAAGCCAACCCAAGTGAAGGTAAAGATATTGTCAGAAAGAGTATTGATGCCGCTGCCGCCCGTGTTGCAGCGCGAAAAGCCCGTGATTTAAGTAGAAACCGTAAAGGTTTATTAGAGGGCCGCGGAATGCCAGGAAAGTTAGCTGATTGTCAGTGGACTGAACCTGAAAAGTGCGAGCTCTATATTGTTGAAGGTGACTCTGCAGGTGGCTCTACAAAAGGCGGCCGCGACTCACGTAACCAAGCGGTACTACCTATCCGCGGAAAAATTCTCAACGTTGAAAAAGCGCGCATTGACCGCGTCTTACAGAACAATGAAGTACAAGCGCTCATCACAGCGCTAGGCACAGGTATTCATGATGATTTCGATATTCAAAAACTTCGATACCACAAAATTATTTTGATGGCAGATGCTGATGTTGACGGCCAACATATCCGCACACTGTTACTCACACTTCTCTTCCGTTTTATGCGTCCACTTATCGAAAGCGGTTTCGTCTACATCGCTCAACCACCACTGTATAAATTAAAGTGGGGTGGAAAAGATCCTGTGGAGTATGCCTTCAGTGATCGCGAACGCGACGGGATGATCAAGATCGGTATTGATGCCGGCAAGCGTCTTCCTAAAGATGATGGAATTCAACGCTTTAAAGGCCTCGGTGAAATGCCCGCAAAAGAGCTATGGGATACAACAATGGATCCTGAACACCGCGTGCTCGTACAAGTAACTCTTGAAGATGCAGCGGCCGCAGATGATCTCTTCTCAGTACTTATGGGTGAAGATGTTGAACAACGCCGCCAATTTATTCAGCGCAACGCTAAAGACGTTAGATTCTTGGATATTTGATGGCTAAAGATAAAAACGATAAGCCGGTAGACCGCACTGGGATGGAAAACCCAGGTGATGATTTCGATCGCATTGAAAAAATTGATCTACAAGTTGAGATGGCGCGAAGCTATCTCGATTATGCAATGTCAGTCATTGTCGGTCGCGCACTGCCAGATGTACGTGATGGGTTAAAGCCAGTACACCGCAGAGTTTTATATGCAATGTATGACGCTGGATATCGCCCAGATAAGGGCTATTACAAGTCATCTCGCATTGTTGGTGACGTGATGGGTAATTACCATCCACATGGAGATAGCGCGATCTATGACACCGTTGTCCGTTTAGCCCAACCGTGGTCACTTCGCTATCCACTCGTTGATGGCAATGGAAACTTTGGATCTCCTGGAAACGATCCTGCCGCTGCAATGCGTTACACAGAGGCACGCCTTTCTCCTATTGCAATGGAGATGATGCGCGATATCGATGAAGATACCGTTAACTTTGTTCCAAACTACGATGGACGATCACAAGAACCTGTAGTTCTCCCAAGCCGTTTCCCTAACTTGCTAGTTAATGGCAGCGCTGGAATCGCAGTGGGTATGGCGACAAATATCCCACCACATAATTTGCGTGAGATTTCACAGGCAGTCTTCTTAGCACTTGAAAATCCAGATATGCCATCTGATCAGTTACTCAACGAGATGATTACTCTCGTTAAAGCGCCAGATTTCCCAACAAAGGCACTTATTGTTGGTCGCACAGGAATCGAAGAGGCCTACCGCACCGGCCGCGGCTCGATCACGATGCGCGCAGTTGTCTTAGTTGAAGAGATCAATAAGCGCACATGTCTTGTCGTTACAGAGCTTCCATATCAAGTGAACCCAGATAACTTAGCGCTTAAAATCGCAGAGCTTGTCAAAGATGGAAAAATCAAGGGAATAGCCGATGTTCGAGATGAAGGTAACGAACGTCTTGGACAACGCCTTGTTATTGTTCTACAAAATAGCGCTATTCCAAAGGTTGTTTTAAATAACCTTTACAAGCAAACTCAACTCCAAGATACATTCGGTGCCAATATGTTGGCACTTGTTGATGGTGTGCCACGCACGCTACGCCTTGATGAATTCATTAAATATTACATCGAGCATCAAGTTGAAGTTATTGTCCGCCGCACAAAGTACCGTTTATCCGAAAAAGAAAAACGTGCTCATATTCTTAAAGGTTATCTCAAGGCACTTGACGCACTCGATGCGGTCATCGCCTTAATCAGAGCATCAACAACACCTGAAGAAGCCCGTACCGGTTTAATGAAACTCCTTGATGTTGATGAAATCCAAGCAAATGCGATTCTCGATATGCAATTGCGCCGAATCGCAGCCCTTGAGCGCCAGAAGATTAATGACGAGTACGACGGTTTGATGCGCGATATCGTTGAACTCAACGCAATCCTCGCCTCTGAATCAAAACAGCGCGAAATTATTAAGACAGAGCTTGCAGATCTCGTTGCTAAATATGGTGATGATCGCCGCACCCAATTAGTAGCTAGCGAAGGCGACTTCTCTGCCGAAGACCTTATCCCTGATCAAGATGTAGTTGTCACAATTACTCACGGTGGATATTCCAAGCGCACAAATGCTGACCTCTACAAATCACAACGCCGTGGTGGGCGCGGAGTTAAAGGCGCCGCTCTTAAACAAGATGACATTGTTGATCACTTCTTCGTTGCATCCACACACGATTGGTTACTCTTCTTTACCAATGAAGGCCGTGTATACCGCGCAAAAGTTCATGAACTTCCAGATGCTGGACGTGATGCGCGTGGTCAACATGTTGCCAACCTTTTGGCATTTAAACCCGAAGAGCGCATTGCTGAAGTAATCTGGTTTAAATCCTACGATGTTGTTCCTTACCTAGTCCTTGCAACAAAGAATGGTCTAGTTAAAAAGACTGCACTTAAAGAATTTGATTCACCGCGCAGTGGAGGACTTATTGCGATCTCACTTAAACCTGGAGATGAAGTAGTCGCTGCCGCCCTTGTTGATAAAGATGACGAGATTTTATTGGTCTCAAAGAAGGCAATGTCACTTCGCTTCACATCAGATGATGAATCCCTGCGACCAATGGGTCGATCAACAAGTGGAGTTATTGGAATGAAATTCCGTGCCGGTGATCAGCTACTCTCTATGTCGCGCATCAACTCAAGCAACGCACAATCTTTTGTGTTTACAGCAACCGATGGTGGTTATGGCAAGAAGACCCCGATCGATGAGTATCGCTTGCAAGGTCGCGGTGGTATTGGAATTAAGGCGGCGAAGATTGATGAAGGATCACGCGGCTCATTGGTAAGCGCTCTTGTAATTTCAGATAGCGATGAAGTCCTTGCGATTACATCCGGCGGCACAGTAATGCGCACACCAGCGGCGGAGGTCCGCCAGACCGGCCGTGATTCCATGGGGGTTCGTTTGGTCAATCTCGATGAAGGGGTCAGCCTTCTCTCGGTAACTCGCAACGGGGAAGATGAGATTTCTGAGGAAAAGCAGTAGTCTTCACGCCTGTAGTTGTAGGGGCCGTTTTGGCGACTTGATCAATTTCAAGTAACCTTGCGTTTTCCGCATCGATTCACAAGATCGCTTGCGGGCCTATAGCTCAGCCTGGTTAGAGCGCTTCCCTGATAAGGAAGAGGTCGGTGGTTCAAGTCCACCTAGGCCCACCCGTTCTAA
>Ga0315901_10000156_pt1 | contig 99339 bp, 89 predicted proteins | sample LakEriMetagenome_10_FD_203761 | JGI IMG/M metagenome (GOLD analysis project Ga0315901, IMG submission 203761) | Freshwater fungal communities from buoy surface, Lake Erie, Ohio, United States - Buoy 2 MA116 | ecosystem: Environmental > Aquatic > Freshwater > Lake | place: USA: Lake Erie, Ohio... | reverse complement strand
TACATGACATAAACAACTGTCGTTATTTTTTGTCTTTACCAAAGGAAATCAACGAGTATTAGCTTTTTTCAGTATAAATACTGAAGTTCTAATACTTCGATGAAGTATTAATTTAGAAGATGGTTATCAGAAATTTGCATGACTAATTGAGCCATCTTCTGGCATTGACTTATGGCACGCTGTTGAGTTCTCAAGGTACGGATGCGCACTGCTTCCAGGAATCTCTTCCTATTTTCAGGGCAGACTCGCAAATCTAGTGCATAGACGCTCACGCGGTCAAACCGCGCTGCATCCAGCCTATTTCTGCGGGATTTTCTATGCTGTTCGGCCTAAATCGTCCGTTTCACAGCAAGGAGCGTAACTATATGCAGTAGAGCTAGGCAGGTCAAATCGGCTAAGCGCAGAATGCTGAGGTGTAGGACACAGGAGCTATAGCTGAACTAAAGAAACGAAAAAGCCCTAAAACCATTGATTTATAGGGGTTTTAGAGCTTTTTCCTTAAAACTATAGCTTTGGAGAACGAGCCTTTCCGTGGTGAAACTTGGCGCTCTGGGGCTAACTGACGGGCTAGTCGATCAGTTCGACCGCGGCCAGATCGCGCTTTCCTTTGCGTAAAACCGCATATTTTCCGCATAAAAAGTCAGATTCTGAAGGGGCGAAGTCCTCGGCTGCAACTTTCTCGTTGTTTAGGTAGGCCCCATTTTCTTTAACGATGCGACGTGCCGCAGACTTCGAATCAACGACGCCTGTAGCTGCTAACAAATCAACCCAAGTTGGCATTGGTTCGCTGCGCTTAACTGTTGTGCGCGGTAATTCTGAAAGTGCGGCAGTAAGTGTTGCTTCATCTAGTTCAGAAAGTTCACCTAGTCCAAATAATGCTCGCGCTGCAGATTCAACCCGTTCGCAAATATCTGGTGAATGAACCAGTGATGTTAATTCACGAGCAAGTTCGCGGTGCGCAGTACGCGCTCCTGGATTTTCGTTATGTGTTTTTTCAAGTTCTAAAATTTCGGCATGTGATTTGAATGAGAAGACCTTAATAAAATTAATTACATCTTTATCGTCAGTGTTTAACCAATATTGGAAGAAGGCATAAGGCGAAGTCATCTCGGGATCAAGCCACACACTACCGCCAGCGGTCTTGCCGAACTTAGTGCCGTCAGCTTTGGTTAATAACGGAATAGTTAAAGCGTGCGCACCTCCTTGTTCTACTTTGCGAATCAGATCTAGGCCCGCAACAATGTTTCCCCACTGATCTGATCCACCCATTTGAAGTGTGCAATTATGACGGCGGAATAATTCTAAGAAATCGTAAGCTTGCAAAACTGAATATGAAAATTCAGTGTAGGAAATGCCGCCGCCTTCTAATCGCGCAGAGACTGAATCTTTGGAAAGCATTTGATTAACGCTGAAATGTTTGCCGATATCACGCAAAAATTCGATGGCAGATAACGGTGAAGTCCAATCTAAATTATTTGCCATGATGGCTGCATTCTTTGGTGCATTAAAGTCTAAGTATTGTGAGAGTTGGGTTTTGATCCGCTCTACCCAATTAGCCACCGTGTCAGCAGTGTTTAAAACGCGTTCTTCATTCTTGCCACTTGGGTCGCCAACTAAGCCAGTAGCTCCACCAACTAGTGCGATCGGAGTGTGACCCGCCAGTTGGAAACGTCGCAAAACCAAAAGAACAACTAGGTTTCCGACGTGCATGCTTGGCGCGGTTGGATCAAAGCCGATATAAAGCGTGGTTGGTTTTGCGAGCGATTGCGCTAATGCAGCCTCATCTGTGCTTTGGGCAATTAAGCCACGCCACCGCAGATCTTCTAGGAGCTCTGATTTCATGCGCTCATCATGCCCGAAAAGGCAGCAATGCGGCTGCTAATTGACTTTGCGGATTCGTTATTTTGCGCGGACAAATCTTTAAGTTGTTTCGTGACTTCAGATGGTGCAGTTCCGCCCGCCGTGGTACGTGACGATAGCGCGCCAGCGACAGTGAGTACTTCGCGGACTCCCCCGGTAAGCGATGGGTGGATGTCGAGAAATTCTTTATCTGTTAATTCGTGAAGTTCGCGATTGGTTTTTTCACAAAGCGCAACGCAAGCACCAGCAGCTTCGTGGGCTTGCGAAAATGGAATGTGTGCGCGCACTAAGTAATCGGCAATCTCAGTCGCTAACGAAAATCCAGTAGGAGCAGCAGCTGCCATCTTGTCGCGATCAAACTCGGTCGTCGCGATCATTCCAGTTACGGCTGGCAACAGAACTAGCAAAGTTTCGATGCTGTCAAAGAGCGGTTCTTTATCTTCTTGCAAGTCACGGTTATAGGCAAACGGCAAACCTTTTAGCATGGTCATCACACCAGTTAAATTTCCAATCAGTCGACCAGCTTTACCGCGAGCAAGTTCAGCAATATCTGGATTCTTTTTCTGCGGCATAATCGAAGAACCTGTTGAATATGCATCTGCAACTTTGGCCCAACCAAATTCAGTTGTAGCCAAGATGCACCACTCCTCGCCGATGCGAGATAAATGAACTCCAATGGTTGCCAGAATGTAAAGCGCTTCAGAAACAAAATCGCGATCACTCACCCCGTCAATGCTGTTGGCTGCGGATTCGGCAAAACCTAAATCAGCTGCAGTGGCTTTTGGGTTTAACGGCAGCGATGAACCAGCGAGTGCGCCAGAACCCAGCGGACTAACCGATGAGCGTTCCAGCCAATCGTTGATTCGGCTTAAATCACGTTGAAAAGCGTGCGCATGTTTAGCTATTTCATGACCGAAAATCACAGGTTGGGCATGTTGTAAATGCGTAAAGCCAGGAGCAGGAGCATCGGAGTACTCCGTTGCTTTTGCAATGATGACCTCGCACAGAGCAGTTAACTGCGCAGCTACTTCCAACATGTGATCGATTGCGTAGAGTCTTAAATCGGTCGCCACTTGATCATTACGCGATCGACCAGCTCTGATCGCTCCCCCAACGGCGCCGATCTTCTCGGTTAATCCACGTTCCAAAGCACTATGAACATCTTCATCAGAATCTAGTGGGGCAAACTTTCCGCTAATTACTTCATTCTGAAGTTCTTTCAGGGCGCTTCGTAACTTTGAAACGGTATCGGTAGGCAACAAACCCGAACTCTCTAGAACAGCTAAGTGCGCAAGGGATGAACGCAAGTCATATGGAGCTAGACGCCAATCGAATTGAACGCTACGAGATAGTGCGAATAGAGCATCGCTGGGGCCAGCGGCAAATCGGCCGCCCCACAAAGTCCCACCTGAATGTGTGGCTCCGGTGCTCATCACTTACCTCCGCTTTTTGAATTGGCTAATCCTAAGATCTTCTTCGCTAAACCAGCACCGCCTGTTGCTGTGTCGGCAACAACAATGACCGTGTCATCGCCAGCAACAGTGCCAATTGCTGAAGGCAGTTTGCCTGATTGCGAAAGACCATCGATGGCACTTGCCAACATTTGGGCGGCTGCAATTGGAGTGCGAATCACTACCAAATTTCCGCTCGGAGTTGCCGAGAGAACTAGCTCGCTCGGAAATGAATTGGTATTTGAAATAGGTTGCGAATCCGTAAGCGCATAAACCATTTTTGCCTTCATTATTTCTTACTCGGATTGCACCAATATCTTCTAGGTCACGACTCGCAGTTCCTTGCGTAACCACAATTCCGGCCTTCTTAAGCGCTTTAACTAAGTCACTTTGCGATGCGATTTTGCCACTGGCAATCAATTTCGAAACTAGTGACTTACGGGCATTGGCACTACTTGCATTCATGCGTGCACCAACGTTCCACCAGTTCCAGCCAAGGCTAGTAATAAGTTCTCTGCATTATTACCGTCAATAATTCGTACCGAAGTCGCACCTGACGCAATCGCAGCTAAACAAGCAGCAACTTTTGGTGCCATGCCACCTTGGAAGTCGTTCTTCATGGCTGCAAGTTCGCTTGCTGAGATCTCGGAGATGATTGATGTTGGGTCTGGATAACTCCGATAAATTCCTGCTACATCAGTCAACACAATTAGAGACTCAGCTTTTAAACCGCCGGCAATTGCGGCTGCGGCTAAATCAGCATTTACGTTCAGCCCGTTATCGGCGCCAATTTCATTTGCCAGTGGTGAAATTACTGGCGTGAATTTTTCTTCTAGTAGTGATTCAACTAATTCGGTATCTACCTGCGTCACTTCGCCGACTAAGCCAAGTTCGGCTGGAGACCCATCAACAATTTTGCTCATTCGAATCCCCTGAAGCGTGTTGCCATCTCGTCCAGATATTCCGGCCGCATTAACGCCAGCCCTACGTAAACTCGAGACTACCGATGCACACACTTCGCCTGCGAGAACGCTCTGTACGATTTCAAAAATTTCCGGAGTGGTCACACGAAAGCCACCAATACTTTGACTTTGGATCCCGGCTGAAAGAAGGGCGGCATCTATCTGTGGGCCGCCGCCATGCACAATTACTAATTCAATTCCTTCTTTTACTGCAGCTGCAATAGTTTGAGCAAATGCGCCACTCTCATCCTTCATGGCATGGCCACCATATTTAATAACGATCAAACCCCTAGCCCCAATACTTCAAGCCCGGCATTCTCGGCAAAACCGCAAACTAGATTGGCATTCTGAATAGCTTGGCCAGCTGCGCCTTTTCCTAAGTTATCGATCGCTGCCGAAACAACCAGTCGATTGGTATGCGGATCAACGGCCACTTGTAAGTGCACGTGATTGCTGGCGATTACCGAATTAGTTTTAGGCATTTGCCCTAACGGCAGTACGGTAACAAATTCATCGCTCGCGTAAACCTTGGTATATAACTCATGCATGCTCTCAGTCGTAGCACTAGTTGTTAATTTCGCAGTAACAGTGCTCAGAATTCCGCGTGGCATTGGCGCGAGAATTGGAGTGAATGAAATTTTCACTTCGCTGTCGGCAACCTCTGTAAGAGCTTCCTCAATTTCTGGAGTGTGCTGATGTACTCCCCCAAATTTGTAAGAAGATAGCGAGCCCATTACCTCACTACCAATGAGATTAACTTTTGCGCTTCGGCCCGCACCTGTTGTTCCTGATGCTGCAACCACCACGATGTCACTGCTATCGACCAAACCCAGCGCCGGCGCTATTGCAAGTGAGATAGAGGTTGCATAACAGCCAGGGTTTGCTACTCGGGTAGCTTGCTTAATTTGATCACGCTTGCCCGGAAGTTCAGGCAGCCCATAGGTCCATGTACCAGCATGAACCCCGCCGTAGTACTTAGCCCATTGATCAGCGCTGGATAATCTGAAATCAGCCCCTAGATCAACGATTTTGATCGCGTGATCTAATTGCGCAATCAGCGCTGCTGATTCACCATGAGGCAGCGCCAGGAAGACTATTTCGCAGGCGTTTACTTTGGCCAAATCGAATTTCTCAAAGCGACGATCGCCGAGTTTGCTCAGTTGTGGCGCAACCGATGAGATGAGTTCGCCGGCATTGGAATGTGCGGTAATCACGCTCACTTCAAATTTGGGATGCTCAAGTAAAAGCCTGAGCAGCTCGGTTCCGGCATAACCACTAGCCCCAACAATTGCTGTTTTCATAGGAATAATTATGCACGACGATGCATAATTATGCAATCTTAGGAGCGAACAGTTGCCCCATAAAGTTTGCTTGCGTTAGCCACGGCGGCTTCACGTGCAGCGCTGATTTCCTCGCCCGTTAGCGTGCGATCTGAGGCGCGGAATGAGAGCGTGAAGGCCAAAGAAATCTTGCCGTCACCGATTTTGTCGTAACGATCAAATAGGACGATGGACTCAAGCAAATCTCCTGCTCCATCGACCAAAGCTTTTTCAAGTTGGGCTGCCGAGACCGAAGGTTCAATAACTAAGGCAACATCTTGTACCGCAATTGGCATAGACCCAATGACGCCAGCTCGTACCGTATTGCTTGCTGGTAGCGCATCAAGATTTATGACTAGCGCACAGGAACGTGGCGGCAAACCAAACTCAGAACATACACGTGGGTGAAGCTCGCCCGCATGGGCAACTGCTTTGCCATCTACCAAAAGTTCAGCACAGCGACCTGGGTGCCAAGGTGCAAAATCTGAACGTTCGACCGTATACGACAGACCACAAAGATCTAGAACGGTCTGTGCTTCAGCAATCGCATCTGCCCATTCATAGTTACGAGCTTTAGCTCGCCAGTTATCTCCGGTGGTCTTACCTACAAATATCGCACCTAAATGAATCGGCTGAGGTGGCACGCTATCGAAAATCGCTTTTATAGTTGCAGCATCTGGCTTGATCTCAAGTGCTGGGAAAATTCCATCAACTAACTTTGTCGTGTTACGGAAGATCGCTCCTATTTCAAAGAGTGCGAAATCGCGAGCACCACGCGAAAGATTTCGTTGGGCAGCTGCAATCAACCCTGGGATCAAGTGGGAGCGCATTAGCGGAGTTTCTTCAGACATTGGGTTAGCAATGCGGAAAGTTGCGGCACGTTCGCCGGTGTAATTAAGAGCTTTCATGGTGGACTCGGCGACAAATGGGAAATTTTGCACTTCAGTTAAACCACGAGCTGCAAGTGCTGCTGCAATCGTGCGACGACGAAGCTGTACCGGCGTAAGCGTTGCGGCATAAGGACTGCGCGGCAGGACTGATGGAATTTGGTCATAGCCAACAATACGCGCCACTTCTTCAACTAAATCAGCTGGAATTTGTAGGTCACCTCGCCAAGAAGGCGGATCAACTATCCAACTCTTGGTATCTACATCGCAACCTACAGTTGTGAGCGCCTTTTCAATAACTTCATTAGATAACTCGGTGCCTAAGCGATCGTTTACATATTTGGGATCTAGGTCGATTAGCGGCGGATATCTCTCTTCGCCGGAAACGGAGGAACCTACATAGGTAGCTCCACCTAATGCAATCATTAACTCGGCCGCCCGAGCTGAAGCGAACTCAGCTAATGAAGGATCAACGCCACGTTCTAGGCGACGAGATGCTTCGGTTGAAAGCTTATGGCGACGTGAATTCTTGGCAATCGCAATTGGATCAAAGCGAACCGCTTCAATCGCAATGGATGTGGTGTTATCAGTAATCTCAGAATCAAGGCCACCCATGGTGCCGGCCAGAGCCAGTACTTGTTTGCTATCGCGCACAACAAGATCGGTGGACGCTAATTCACGTTCTTGATTATCTAACGTCTTAAATTTAGTTCCATCGAGAGCGTAAGTGATTTCTAATCCATCGACAATCTTTGCCCGGTCGAATGCATGCAGCGGCTGACCAAGTTCGACCATCACATAGTTCGTAACATCTACGGCTAATGAGATCGAACGCATGCCAACTTTTTCAACTCGGCGACTTAGCCAAATCGGTGATGGCGCTTTCGGATTGAAATTATCTAGCGAGCGTAAAACAGCGACCATTGCACCATCGGTTATCTTGATCGATGTTGGCGTGCCGGCCTCGGCAAAAGAGAGTGACTTAGCGTGCGCGATTGGATCAGTGACATTCAAATTTAATGCCCCTGCAATTTCACGGGCAGCGCCACGAATACTTAAGGCATAACCACGATCAGGGTTAACTGCGATATCGAAAATTGTGTCGTTGATTTGCAACAGCTCAGTTGCATTATCGCCAACTTTTGCGGCACCTTCAGCTAGAACAATAATGCCAGCATGGTCATCGCCTAGGCCAAGTTCTTTTGCCGAGCAAATCATGCCGTTACTTGTTTTTCCATAAGTCTCGCGCGCGCTAATTGCGAAATCTCCAGGAAGAACAGCACCAGGCAGAGCTGCAATCACTAAATCATTTACTTCAAAATTACGGGCACCGCAGATTACAAAACGAGTTTGACCCTCGTTGCAATCCAATTCCACATAACGAATTGGCTTCTTATGCTCAGCTAACTCTTCGATGGCAATTACGCGCGCTACTACCAGTGGGCCTGATAAATCAGCACCTTGTTTAATTACATCTTCGACTTCGAAACCTACCCGGACAAAGGCGTCTGCAATTACTTCATCGGTAATACCAGCTAGATCTACAAAATCTTCAACCCAAGAGCGTGGAATTCGCATTAGAGGCCAACTCCAAACTGACGTGTGAAGCGCAGATCGCCTTCAACAATTTCATGTAGATCGGTTATGCCATGTCGAACCATAAGTGTGCGCTCAAGACCCATACCGAATGCAAAGCCACTGAACTGAGTTGTATCTATGCCACAGGTTGCCAACACCTTTGGATTAACCATTCCGCAACCGCCCCATTCGATCCAGCGGCCGTTAAAGAAAACGTCAACTTCAGCGCTTGGTTCGGTGAATGGGAAAAAAGATGGGCGCAGACGAGTTGTTACATCAGGGCCAAACATGTGACGAGCAAAATTATCAAGAGTTCCCTTTAGATGCGCCATTGAAATTCCACGGTCAACGACTAAACCTTCGACTTGGTGGAAAACTGGACTATGTGTTGCATCGAGTTCATCGGCTCGGAAGGTGCGGCCTGGCGAAATGATGTAAATCGGTGGCTCGTTGGTCAGCATTGTGCGAATCTGTAACGGTGAAGTTTGGGTGCGCAGAACCAGCCCAGCACTTAGTGGCTCAACAAAGAAGGTGTCTTGCATGGTTCGAGCTGGATGATCAGCTGGAATATTTAACGCGTCAAAGTTGAGCCAGCTCGATTCGAGTTCGGGGCCTTCAGCCACTGAATAACCTTGAGCTAAAAAGAAATCACTAATGTCATTTTTGATAATCGTGATTGGGTGCAATCCCCCAGCATGAGCAACCTTGGCTGGCAGCGTTATATCTACAACTTCTTCGAGCAAAATCTTTTGATCACGAGCCAGCTCTAGCCGTACCGTGTCATCAGCAAGAGCGGCGGCAATTGCTGCTTTTGCTTCGCCGATAATTTTTCCAAATGATGCTTTTTCATCTGGTGATAGCGAACCTAGACCACGACTTGCAAGTGAGATGGGAGCTTTATCGCCAGTATGCGCTAACCGAGCCGCCTTGAGTTCATCGAGGTCGTCAGCGGCTGCGAATGCCGACTTGGCAGCGCTGACCCATTCGTTGATCTCTTGCGGATTCATGAGTTGAAGTCTACTTGGTCGACTTTACTTATCGTCGGCAATTTTTGCCGTTAACTCGTATAAAACTATCGATACGGCCGCTGAAAGATTAAGACTTTCAGCATTGCCTGCCATAGGTATCGCCAGTGCCTCTGTTGCTGCTGGAACTTCAAGATCAGCTAAACCGCGGGCTTCATTACCGAAAATCAAAACCGTATTTTCATTGATCATAAATTGACGAATTGATTTTTTTCCATCGGCTGACAAGGTGGCATAGTTTAGATTTGGAATAGCCGTTTGCAGCAGATCAAGTGATACCCGCTCGAAAATCGGCAGGTGCCAGAGCGATCCGGCTGTCGAGCGCACCACCTTAGGTGAATACATATCTACGCTGCCTGGTGAAGTGATTACTGCAGTCGCACCGAGTGCGTCGGCTGAACGTAAAATTGTGCCCGCATTTCCGGGATCCTGGATTTCACGTAAGTAAAGCAATATAGATTTGCCTGACAGTTTCAAAGTTTCCAATTGAGGATTTGGAATTTTACAGATTGCCAGGATGCCTTGCGGCGAGATGGTTTCACTCATCGCCTTCATTACGGCATCAGTGACATCTTCACACTTAAATTTTGCTAAGTCGATTTTGTCATTCTCGAGACGCGAACGTCCATTTGCCGTTAGATATAGAACATCTACTTGATCAATCGCTTTTGCCTTAATAGCTTCGCGCACAAACTGCGCACCTTCGGCGACATAACGTGCACTTTCGCGACGTTCCTTAGCGCCCTTAGAACTGATAAGAGCCTTCACTCGCACGATATGTGGCGAGTGAAGGCTCTCGATCATTAATCTAGATTCGGTTAACGAATTACAGTGCAGCTAAAGTCTTGCGAGCAACTTCAACTAGCGCCTTGAAAGTCGCTGGGTCATTTGTTGCTAGCTCTGAAAGTAAACGGCGATCAACTTCAACGCCAGCTTCCTTTAGACCTTGGATCAAACGGTTATAGGTAAGACCATTTTCACGTGCAGCTGCATTGATGCGCTGGATCCAGAGTCGACGGAAGTCGCCCTTCTTATCCTTGCGATCGTTGAAGGCATAAACCATTGAGTGTGTAACTTGCTCTTTCGCCTTTGTGAAAAGACGTGAACGTTGACCGCGGTAACCGCTAGCACGTTCTAAAGTTGTACGACGCTTCTTGGCTGCGTGGACTCCGCGCTTTACTCTCATTTAAGTGCTCCTTACTTCAAACCAAGCATGCGCTTGGCTGTTGTTGCAACGGTTGGCTTAGCTGCGGACTCAGTGCTCAAACGTCGGGTAAGACGTGAGGACTTGCGCTCGAGTAAGTGGCGCTTTCCGGCGCGCTCGTGCATAACTTTTCCGGAACCAGTAATGCGGAATGTCTTCTTCGCACCACTGTGGGTTTTCATCTTTGGCATCTTAGGTCTCCCGTTGCTAGTTCTTATTCGGTCTCTGCTGCAGCTGCCGCTGCATCGGCTTTTGCTTTACGCGCTGCCTTTGCTTCGGCTACTGCTTCAGTCTTGCGCTTAGTTGGACCAAGCACCATTGTCATATTTCGTCCCTCTTGTTTAGGAGCGAATTCGACGAAAGCAATTTCTGCGACATCTTCTGCAAGACGTTGCAAGATCTTGTAACCGAGTTCAGGTCGCGTTTGTTCGCGACCACGGAATTGCATTGTCACCTTGACCTTGTCGCCACCCTTTAAGAACTTCTCGATGTGATTCCGTTTGGTCTCATAATCGTGAGTCTCAATCTTTGGTCGCATACGTACTTCCTTCACCACGATGTGGGTCTGGTTTTGGCGTGCTTCCCGAGCTTTCTGCGCGATCTCGTATTTGTATTTTCCGAAATCCATGATCTTGCAGACTGGTGGATTAGCTTCTGGTGCGATCTCAACTAGGTCGAGACCAACTTCATCAGCCATCTGTAGCGCAACTTCGATATCTACTACGCCAACTTGTTCACCGGTGTAACCGATTAAACGAATTTGGGGTGTACGAATTCGATCGTTGATACGTGGGTCAGTTGTGATTTTTGCTCCTCTTATTCGGTTTGCTGGTACTTCGCGCTCAGTAACCGCGCCATGCAAAATAAGCAACCGCCAAGGAGCTCAATTTAAGCTGAAATAACTTCAACCAAGTTGAACTTCGACATACCAGGAATCTGGAAGATTCTTAGGTGGGAGCGGTAACTCCTCTTGCAGTAGCGAACTACTGGTCTGAGGCAAAGGGTACTAGAGGGTTGAGCAAAGGCGAAATTGAGCCTAATTCAGCGCCAGTAAACCCGACTTAGCCCATGGCATGTACGCCACCATCGACGTGAATGATCTCGCCGGTGGTTTTTGGGAACCAATCAGATAAGAGCGCAACGGCTGCTTGAGCAGCTGGCACTGGGTCAGTTACATCCCAAGCCAATGGCGAACGTGAATTCCAAACTTCTTCGAAATCTGAAAATCCCGGAATTGATTTAGCGGCCATGGTTTTAATCGGACCAGCTGCAACTAAGTTCACGCGAATATTCTCGGCACCCAGATCACGAGCTAAATAGCGAGAAGTAGATTCGAGTGCAGCCTTTGCCACACCCATCCAGTCATACTTTGGCCAAGCAACCGTGGCATCAAAATCAAGGCCCACGATTGATGCACCACCATTAAAAAGTGGTCTCGATGCCATCGCTAAAGATTTAAATGAATATGCCGATACCTGCATAGCTGTTGCGACATCTGCCCATTCGGTATTTAAGAAATTACCACCCAAGGCTGCTTCTGGCGCAAAACCAATTGAGTGCACTACCCCATCAAGCCCATCAACATGTTCGCGTACTCGAGATGCAAGTGCTGCTAAATCAGCATCGTTAGTTACATCAAGTTCGATAACGGGAGCAGGTTGCGGAAGTCGACCAGCAATGCGTGTGGTCAAAGACATTACTCGCCCATATGAAGACAAGATAACGGTAGCGCCTTGATCTTGCGCTAAACGCGCAATATGAAAAGCGATCGAGGCATCGGTTAATACCCCAGTTACTAAAATTTTCTTGCCGGCGAGAATTCCCATTGCTAGTGACCCATCCCTAATCCGCCATCTACTGGAATTATTGCGCCAGTTATATAGCTTGCTTGTGGCGATGCTAAGAAAGTTACCACGTCGGCAATTTCTTCTGGTGAACAAAAACGCTGCAACGGAACTGATTTGGCAATCTCATTACGACGCTTCTCATCTAACGTCGCAGTCATGTCAGTTTCAACGAAACCGGGAGCTACGACATTGGCAGTGATTCCTCGGCTTCCTAATTCGCGGGCAAATGATCGCGCCATTCCGACTAAGCCCGCTTTACTCGCTGAGTAATTAACTTGTCCAGCTGAACCAAAAAGTCCAACTACCGAACCAATAAAAATCAGACGACCACGTTTTAATTTCAATAAGCCTTTAGTCGCACGGCGAGCTGTACGGAATGCGCCAGTTAAATTGGCATCAATTACATCGGCGAAGTCTTCATCACTCATGCGCATCGATAGCGTGTCTTTGGTGACGCCAGCGTTGCACACCACAATCTCAGGTGAACCCCAAGTTTCTTCGATCAAGGTAAAGCCGGCATCTACGCTTTCGGTTGAAGTTACATCCATCCGAACTGACTTGTATTCAGTGGGTGCTGGCCCAGAACGATAGGTCACGACAACTGTGTAACCCGCCGCCGTTAGGGACTTGGCGATTGCTGAACCTATGCCGCGATTGCCGCCAGTTACCAATGCGATTGCGCTCATAGTCGGCAAGGTTACTCGTTACTTCTGCGTAAACCTAAGAACACATCTACTCTAGGCACATGGCTGAAGAGATTTATGATGTAACCAACGCCCAACCTGGCTTGAGCGGAGATCAGACTGCTCGCCAGAAAAGATACTTCATCTCCATGATGGTCCGAACTGTTTGCTTCATCCTAACCGTGGTCACGCCAAGTCCATATCGTTGGTTCTTTTTGGCTGGCGCAATTGGATTGCCTTACATCGCCGTAGTAATAGCAAATGCTGGGCGCGAAACAATGGCGCCTGGCACCGCTGTGATTAAAGAGAAGCGCCGCTCGATTTCTTAAGCTTGATCTACGATTAGAATCTGTTCATGCGTGTTCGCGAAAAATATTTTTTTCTTAAGTCGATTGTGGCGCTCGCACTTATCTGCCTTTGCCTGATCGCTGCGCAATGGCAATATAACCGTGGTGTTGATCGACATGCACGTAACTCTCTGATTGAAGCCAATATTGCAGCGCCAAATATTTCTCTTACTTCGGCAGCCAGCGATTTGGGAAAGAATGAGTGGCGCACGGTTACAACAACCGGAACCTTCGACGCTAGTCAAACAATCTTGCTGCGCAATAGATATTTCGAAGGCAAGTATGGATTCGAATTTCTGACTCTTTTTCAAACTTCAGCTGGGCAGAGATTCTGGGTTGATCGTGGTTGGTTGATTGCCGGTAAAGATGCTTTAACTGCGCCGCTTATCCCCGCAACGCCAACTGGTGAAGTCGAGATTACTGGCCGACTGCGATTGGATTCATCGCTACCCCGCGGATCTTTCTTTGCTTTACCTGCAAGCGGGACGGGATTGATAAGTAAGTGGAATGCCCAAAATGAAGTTGCAACTGAAGGTTTTTACCTCGACTTATTAAATGGATCAACGAGTGAACTAACGCCGAATGTGGCAGCGCAATTACCTGAACTTAGCGATGGTCCACACATGGCTTATGCACTGCAATGGGTTTTCTTTGGCGGTTTAGTTGGTTACGGACGAGTCTTGGTCCGTAGAGCCAGATAGATCTTGGCGATTATAAAGTTCGGCATACAAGCCATTTTTGGTAACTAATTCGTCATGAGTGCCACGTTCAACAATTAAACCTTTTTCCAGAACTAAAATCTGGTCGGCTTCGCGAACAGTGCTTAGTCGGTGAGCAATAACCAAACTAGTTCGTCCCTTTAAAGCCGCACTTAAAGCCGCATGCACAAGGGCTTCGTTCTCTGAATCTAAATGAGCTGTAGCCTCATCAAGAATTACTACTTGCGGAGATTTCAAAAGTAACCGAGCTATTGCCAAGCGTTGTTTTTCACCACCAGATAAACGATGTCCGCGCTCTCCGACCATGGTGTCGAAGCCATTTGGCAATGAGGAAACTAGTGACCAAATTTGTGCTGCCTCACATGCTGCCTGCATCTCAGCTTCAGTTGCCCCTGGCTTTGCGTAACGTAAATTTTCACCGATCGTGTCATGGAAAAGATGCGCATCTTGCATTACCACGCCAATATTCTCGCGCAGCGATTTCATGGTCAGTTCACGAATATCAAAACCACCGACCTCAATTGAGCCCGAAGTTACATCGTAAAGACGCGGAACTAGCGCACTGATCGTTGTCTTCCCGGCGCCTGATGGACCAACGAGTGCGGTCATGGTTCCTGACTTAGCGGTGAAAGTTAACCCGTTTAGGACCACGCCACTTTCGATGGTTTCAGGTTTTGCTACTGACTCAAGGGATGAAAGGGAAATCTCTTCAGCTTTTGGATAAGCAAATGACACGTTCTTGAACTCAACTGCGAAATCTTTGCCAGTTAGTTCTTTAGCGCTCGGACGATCTTGCACCATTGGCGCTAAATCTAAAACTTCGAAAATTCGCTCAAAGGAAACTAGCGCCGTCATAACATCAATGCGCACATTCGATAGCGCTGTGAGTGGCCCATAGAGGCGAGCTAACAAAGCGGTAATAGCTAATAACGTTCCGACAGTTACGGTGCCATCAATTGCCAGGTGTCCACCGATTCCATAAGCAATTGCAGTAGCAACTGCGGCAATACTGGTAAGTGCGATAAAGAAAATTCGGTTCAGCAGCGCGATCTCAATACCGATATCAGCGACTTTGCGAGCACGAGTACGGAAATAGTTTTTTTCGTCACTCTGTCGGCCGTAAAGCGAAACCAACATGGCACCAGAAACGTTGAAGCGCTCGGTCATAGTTGATGACATCTCGGCATTTAAGTTAAAAGAATCTCTCGTCAGTGACTGCAGTTTCTTGCCAACCCATTTAGTTGGGACTAGAAAGAGCGGCAATAGCAAAAGTGAAACTATCGTTATCTGCCAAGAGAGAATTAGCATCGCTCCGATAACCAAAACTAGGCTTACTGAATTACTAAGCACACCGGAAAGAGTCGCTGTAAAAGCCTGCTGTGCCCCAATCACATCAGAATTAATTCGAGAGATTAGAGCGCCGGTCTGGGTGCGCGTAAAGAACGCCACAGACTGCTTCTGGACATGTTCAAAAACTTCTGAGCGCAGGTCGTAGATGAGACCTTCACCAATACGAGCTGAGAACCAACGCCCGAAAATGCTAATAAACGAATCAAAAATTGCTATGAACGCAACCGCTAGCGCCAACTTGGTAACTAAAGCGCCATCTTTTGGAATTACGCCCTTGTCGATTAATTCACGAAGCAAGAGCGGTGAGGTGATAATTAAAAAGGCCTCGATCACAACGGTAATTAAGAAGATAGTTATGTATGTTTTATACGGTTTGGCATACGAAGCAATTCGCTTTACGGTGCCAGGCTTTAACTTCTGATTCTTAACTGAAGGGTCTGCCGTCATCGACCGAAAGGTCATCCAGACTGCGTGGTTAGACACTTATTAAACCGTAAAGCCGAGAGCGCGCAGCTGATCTCTTCCGTCTTCGGAAATCTTATCTGGACCCCAAGGTGGCATCCAGACCCAATTAATTTTGACATCACTTGTAAGCGGCGCAAGTGCTTGGCGCGTTTGATCTTCAATAACATCTTGAAGTGGACACGCCGCTGAAGTTAAGGTCATGTTCAAGATCGCGATGTTGTTTTCATCAACCATAACATCGTAAATTAAACCTAGATCGACCACATTGATACCGAGTTCGGGATCAACTACATCCTTCATCGCCTCAGTTACATCATCAATCGCTGCTGTCATCACACGCCCCTATTTTTCTTTATTGAACTAGTTGGAAGTCTATCTATAACTTAGCTTGGGCTTGGACAACTGCATCTTTGTAGGCCATCCAGCCCAATAATGCGCACTTGATTCGAGCCGGAAACTTGGAAACGCCAGCCATGGCGACAGCATCCTCGAGGATCGCATCATCGCCCACCATGGTGCCTTTGCTCTGCATTAACTCAGTAAAGTTATTCAGAACGAGATCTGCATCGACAATACTTTTTCCTAACAACAAGTCACTTAATATGGAAACGCTGGCCTGTGAGATAGAACAACCAACGCCATCCCAAGTAATTGCTGCGATCTTATCTCCATCGAGCGTCACGTTAAGAGTGATCTCATCGCCACAGCTGGGATTTACGTGGTGGACTTGAGCATCGTAAGTAGCGGCTAAACCTTTATGTTGAGGGCGCTTATAGTGATCAAGGATGACTTCTTGATAGAGGCTGTCTAATTGCATTACTTGTCACCGAAATACTTTTGCGCTCCCAGAATTCCTTGGATAAGCGCATCTACATCTTGCTCATCGTTATAAAGGTATAGCGATGCACGAGTAGTCGCTTGAACACCTAACTTGCGAGTTAGTGGCCAAGCACAGTGGTGTCCGGTACGAACTGCGATGCCTTGTGCATCTAGAAACTGACCTAAGTCATGCGGATGAATATCGCCTAAGGTAAATGATGCAACTGCCCCACGTTCGACCATTTCAAGTGGGCCAACAAGTTTCAGATCAGGAATTTTTTGTAGGCGCTTAAGTAAGTAGCTGCCTAACTCTTGCTCGTGTTGATAAATGTTATCCATACCGATTTGCATTAAGTAATCAAGCGCGGCACCTAAGCCAACTGCTTGCGCCATGTTTGGCACGCCTGCTTCATGGCGACGTGGCGATGGCGCCCAGACTGCGTCGGTCATCGTTACTGATTCGATCATTGATCCGCCAAATAGAAAAGGTGGCAGATCTTTCAGTAGTTCCGCACGACCCCATAGAACACCAATGCCGGTAGGACCAACTGATTTATGTCCAGAGAAGGTGAGAAAATCGACAGCTAAATCTTTAACGTTAATAGGCATATGTGGCGCAGATTGGCAGGCATCGAGAACGACAACAGCACCTACTTCGTGAGCACGAGCAACAATTGCGGCAAGTGGGTTTACTGTTCCCAAAACATTTGATTGATGAGTTAGTGCGATGACTTTGGTATTCGGCGTAATAACTTCAGCTAAGTTTGAAAGATCTAACCGGCCATCAGGTGTTACTTCAAACCAGGTGAGTTCAGCACCACTGCGCTTAGCAAGCTGCTGCCAAGGAATTAAATTTGCGTGATGTTCCATCTCAGTGACCACAATGCGATCTTTCGATGTCACGCTAAAACGATTATCGCTACCGCCATTGCTAAAAGCATAAGCAAGTAAGTTCAGACTCTCAGTAGCACCTTTAGTAAAAATGATTTCATCAACGCTGCCATTTAAGAATTTAGCAACAGTCGCGCGAGCACCTTCGTATGCATCGGTTGCTTCTTCAGCTAACTGATGCGCACCACGATGGACTGCGGCATTGTGCATTCGATAGAAATTGCTTTCTGCCTCAATTACCGAATTAGGTTTCTGGCTAGTGGCACCAGAATCCAAATAAACCAGCCTTTTCCCATCGCGAATAGTGCGCTCAAAGATCGGAAAATCTTGGCGCACTACGCGAGGGTCAAAGGCCATATTTTTACTTGCTTACATATTCGGCGTAGCCATTTGCTTCAAGCTTTTCAGCCAGCTCTGGTCCGCCTTCTTCAACAATGCGGCCGTCAGCAAATACATGAACGAAGTCTGGCTTGATGTATCGCAAGATACGGGTGTAGTGCGTAATCAGCAGTACGCCCAGATCGTTATCAGCTTTAGCACGAACTACGCCTTCGGAAACAATACGCAGAGCATCAACATCTAGCCCCGAGTCAGTCTCATCAAGGATTGCGATTTTTGGCTTAAGCAGTTCTAGCTGCATAATTTCGTGACGCTTCTTTTCGCCACCAGAGAATCCTTCGTTGACATTACGTTCAGCAAATGATGGATCCATGCTTAGCGCAGCCATGGCTGACTTAACCTCGCCAACCCAAGTGCGCAACTTAGGTGCTTCGCCACGAAGCGCAGTTGCTGCAGTACGCAGGAAGTTAGAAACTGAAACACCCGGAACTTCGACTGGATATTGCATGGCTAGGAATAAACCAGCGCGAGCGCGCTCGTCAACTGTCATATCAAGCAGGTCAACACCATCAAGAGTCACAGTGCCGTCAGTAATCTGATACTTAGGGTGGCCTGCAATTGAGTAAGCCAAAGTAGATTTACCAGAACCATTTGGTCCCATGATTGCATGGGTCTCACCGCTCTTGATGGTTAGGTCTACACCCTTCAAGATTTCAACTGGGCCATTTTCGGTATCTACTGAAACCTTTAGGCCGCGAATTTCTAGTGTGCTCATAACAATCCTCTACTTAACTTCAACGGTTACGGAATCTCCGTCAACCACTACTGCATAAACATCAACCGGCTGAACTGCTGGTAGCGTTAAAGCGACACCAGTTCTTAAATCAAACTCCGCACCATGTAACCAACATTCAATCTTGAAACCAGTTACATCGCCTTCGGAAAGCGAAGCATCGGAATGACTACAGGTGTCACCGATTGCAAAAACTTCAGAACCAACTCGAGCTACGCAGATTGACTTGCCATCTTTTTCGATACGAACTGGTTTTCCCTCAACCAGGGCGGCAAGACTTAGATCGCTCATAGGGTTCCAGCTTTCTCGAGTTCGCCATCAATTCGATTCATTAAACGTTCTTGAATCTCAGGGTTGCCGATTTCAGAGACGATTTCGTTGAAGAAACCACGAACAACTAATCGCCGCGCATCTTCAACTGCGATGCCGCGAGACATCAAATAAAAGAGTTGTTCATCATCAAAGCGGCCAGTAGTACTTGCATGTCCTGCGCCAACAATTTCGCCAGTCTCAATTTCTAGATTAGGAACTGAGTCTGCACGAGCGCCATCGCTTAGCAGCAAGTTGCGGTTTAACTCATAAGTGTCAGTGCCTTCGGCGGCGGCGCGAATAAAGACATCGCCAATCCAGACAGTGTGTGCGTCTTGACCTGCAAGTGCGCCCTTGTAGTTAACGCGGGACTTTGCATTTGGGACTAAGTGATCAACAAACATACGGTGCTCGAAAAATTGTCCTGCCGTTGCAAAATAAACACCCAGTAGTTCAACGGATGCGCCTTGACCCTTGAATTCAACGGTCGGAAGCAAACGGACTACATCTCCCCCAACGGTGACAATGATTGATTTAAATGTGGCATCTTTATCAACAATGGCATGCTGACGTCCAGCATGAATCGTCTTTGAGTCCCATTCCTGCAATGAAACTACCGTTAAATTCGACCCTGGCTCGCAAATGATCTCAATATCCTCGGCAATTAAATGATCGCCAGAATTTTCAATTATCACGGTTGCTTTTGCGTTTGCGCCAATACGAATCTGAATTCTAGAAAGTTCGGCATCTGATAATCCACCAGCTAAACGATGAAGTGAGATCGGCTCAGCGAGTTCAGTATTCGCCGCGATTTTTAGAAGCGTGACTTCGCTGGCTGCTTCGTGAATTCGACCAACGATTACATCGTCAGTACTTGATTCAGTCGATACTAGTTCGCGACCAATTCGCTCAAAAGTAACGCCAGCAGGGGCACTGCCAGTTAGCGCCAAAGTGTTACGGGTAGCTAATTTGAAAGTGCCATCGTGTAAGCCACCAAGACGCTTGAGCGGCGTAAACCGCCAAGCTTCTTCGCGCCCAGTTGGCGTTAAGTAGTTAGTTGTAAGAGTGGACATATTTAATTAACCAACCGCGCCTTCCATTTGGAGTTCGATCAAGCGGTTTAGCTCAAGTGCATACTCCATTGGTAGTTCGCGAGCAATTGGCTCAATAAATCCACGAACAATCATTGCCATGGCTTCATCTTCGGTTAAGCCACGTGACATTAAATAGAAGAGTTGATCATCGCTAACTTTTGAAACTGTTGCTTCGTGACCCATAGATACATCGTCTTCGCGAATATCAACATATGGATAGGTATCAGAGCGTGAAATAGTGTCAACCAATAGGGCATCACACTTAACTGTGCTCTTTGAATGATGCGCACCTTCTTGCACCTGCACTAGGCCGCGGTATGAAGTACGTCCGCCGCCACGTGCTACTGATTTAGAAATTACTGACGATGATGTGTATGGCGCTGCATGAACCATCTTGGCGCCAGAATCCTGATGTTGACCTTCGCCAGCGAAAGCTAGTGAAAGTGTTTCTCCCTTTGCATGTTGGCCCATCAAGAAGATCGCTGGGTACTTCATGGTTACCTTTGAACCGATATTGCCATCGACCCATTCCATGGTTGCACCCTCAGCACATGTTGCGCGTTTGGTTACTAGGTTATAAACGTTGTTAGACCAGTTTTGAATTGTGGTGTAACGAACGCGAGCACCCTTCTTAACAATGATCTCAACTACTGCTGAGTGCAATGAATCTGATTTATAAATTGGCGCGGTGCAACCTTCAACATAATGGATGTATGAATCTTCATCGGCGATGATCAAAGTACGCTCGAACTGACCCATGTTTTCAGTGTTGATACGGAAATAAGCCTGCAATGGAATATCTACATGGACGCCCTTAGGAACGTAGATGAAAGATCCACCTGACCAAACTGAAGTATTAAGGGCGGCGAACTTATTGTCGCCAACTGGAATTACGGTGCCGAAATACTCTTTAAAGAGTTCTGGGTGCTGCTTTAGCGCTGAATCGGTATCAAGGAAGATAACGCCTTGCGCCTCTAGATCTTCGCGGATTGAGTGATAAACAACTTCAGACTCATACTGAGCTGCAACGCCGGACACTAAACGCTGCTTTTCAGCTTCTGGAATACCCAAACGGTCGTAAGTATTTTTGATTTCCTCAGGTAGATCTTCCCAAGTAGTCGCTTGCTTTTCAGTTGAGCGCACGAAGTACTTAATGGTGTCGAAGAAAATACCGCTTAAGTCTGAGCCCCAATTTGGCATTGGCTTCTTTTCAAAGAGCGTTAGCCCTTTAAGACGCAGATCAAGCATCCACTGCGGCTCGGATTTCTTCGCAGAGATATCGCGAACTACTTCCTCGTTAATGCCGCGCTTTGAGTTTGCGCCAGCATCATTCTTATCGGACCAACCGAATTCATAATTGCCGAGTCCATCGAGTTCTGGATGTGCGATAGTCATTAGTTGCCTCTCCGAGCGTTAGTTTTGTTAACTGCATTTTTAGTTATTGCATTGGGAATATATGTCGTACAAACACCGTCGCCATGTGCGATCGTTGCTAAACGTTGAACGTGGGTACCAAGTAGCGCTGAGAACGCGGCAGTTTCGGCTTCGCAAAGTTCTGGAAATTCAGCAGCCACGTGCGCAATGGGACAGTGATGCTGACAAATTTCTTCGCCCATTTTTCTTTCAATGACAGTTGCCGCATAACCTTGTTCAGTTAGAAAAGTTGCAAGGCCTTCGGTCTTATTTGGGGCGGTCTTAAGCGCTTCAAAACCTTTACGTTCGATGTCATCGGCGCGCGTCTTTGCGAAAGCTTGAACTAGATGGGCACCAGATTGCGCAGACATAAATTTAAGAGCTGCTACAGCTAAGTCATCGTAGGAATGCTCAAATTTTTGGCGACCTTGGTCGGTCATCACAAAAACTTTTGAAGGCCGACCACGACCGCGGGAAAGCCCAACATGTGGTTCGCGCGCTTCGAGAATTCCGTCGGCGATTAAGTTATCAAGGTGGCGGCGAATTCCCGCAGGCGTCAGAGCTAACCGCTCGCCTAAAGCCACGGCAGTCGATGGGCCATTTTCTAGAATTGAGCGTGCTATTGCGTCACGGGTGCGCAGATCATCGCCGGCTGGCGGTGCACTCATAATCTGGCTTTTCACAACATTAATGTATCGTAAATCGAGTCTTTCCTCTCAGCCAGCCATAGTGAGGGGCGCCTCAGGCTCGGTCACTACCCGCTGCCATAGGGTTGGGACATGCCGCTCCTCTACCTTTTGCTGGTATTTCAAACTGGCATTGTGTTAACCGGTGCCGCAGTACGAATCACCGGATCAGGGTTGGGTTGTCCAACTTGGCCAGAGTGCACATATGGTTCTTATACCCCAGTTGCTGGGCAAGCCGAAGGCGCATTCCATGCCTGGATTGAATTTGGAAATCGGCTACTAACTTTCTTGCTTTTATTTGCCGCAGTTGCAGTCGTTATTTATGCAATTAAAAAAGCACGGCGCGATTTGCTTTGGCGCGCACTGTTACAGGTTCTTGGAATTTTTGGTCAAGGAATTATTGGCGGAATTACAGTTCTAACCGATTTAAATCCATTGGCGGTAGCAAGTCACTTTATTCTTTCCATATTTCTCATTGCAGGCGCTGTTTCGATTGTTGCCCGCGGACGCTCGCCCCTTATTTCAATTCGCCCCACTGAAACTAAAGTAAAGATCTTGGCGCACGTACAAGTTCTGCTGACATTTATTGTGATTGTGATTGGCACACTGGTTACTGGTTCTGGCCCACATGCTGGAGATAAAGATGCTCCTCGTTTGAAGCTGGATGAACGCGCAATCACTTGGCTACACGCTGATGCGGTGATTGCGCTTTTTGGTGTTTCACTTGCACTTCTCGTGCTTTCAGAAATTTCACCTGAGACTAAACGCAGAGTTAAAATTTTCTTTGCCATAACTCTGGCGCAGGGATTCGTTGGATACGCTCAATATGTACTTGGTCTGCCAGAACTTCTGGTAGTAGTACACGTGCTCGGATCAACTCTGGTCTGGATTGCTTCATGGCGAATTTGGTTATCAATTACAACAGCGACAAAAGCATAGGAGCAAAGAATGAGTCAGATGACCGGTTGGACTGAGTTAGATGATCAAGCCGTCACCTACGCCCGCGCCCTTGCAATGGATGCAGTACAGAAGGTGGGTAATGGCCATCCAGGTACTGCGATGGCACTTGCTCCAGTTGCCTATAACTTATTTCAACGCCATTTAGTTCATGATCCAGCCGATCCAAATTGGATTGGTCGCGATCGTTTCATTCTCTCTTGTGGTCACTCTTCGATAACTCTTTACACTCAACTTTTCTATAGTGGGTATGGTTTAGAGATGGCTGATTTACAGTCATTTCGTACTTGGAACTCACTGACTCCAGGCCATCCTGAATTCGGTCACACTGCTGGCGTTGAAATGACAACTGGTCCGTTAGGTCAGGGTGTAGCAACCGCAGTTGGTATGGCGATGGCCGCTCGCTACGAACGCGGTTTATTTGATCCATCTACTGCAGTTGGTAAATCCCTATTTGATCACACAATTTGGGTGATCTGTTCTGATGGTGATTTAGAAGAAGGCGTTAGCGCTGAAGCTTCATCACTAGCGGGAACTCAAGAGCTTGGTAACTTGGTAATGATTTACGATGACAATCGCATTTCAATTGAAGGCGACACTCATAACGCATTTACCGAAGATGTTTCTGCGCGCTATCGTGCATATGGTTGGCAGGTAATTGATGTCCCTGCTGCTGCAGATGGTCGAATTGATCTGCCGGCTGTTGATGCTGCGATGATTTCTGCAAAAGCCGAACTGACCAAGCCATCTTTAATTCGCATGCACTCTGTGATTGCTTGGCCCGCGCCAAAAGCAAAAGGAACCGCAGGTTCACATGGTTCAGCCCTGGGCGCCGAAGAAATTGCCGAAACCAAAAAGATTTTGGGTTTGAATCCCGATGAGCATTTTGCGCTACCTGCTGATGTTTTTGCTCACGTACGCAAAGTTAAAGATCGCGGCGCACAAGCACGTAACGATTGGGATACTCGTCTGAAAACTTGGCAGGCTAGCAATCCAAGGGAAGCAGCACTGTTAAATCGCTTGCAGAGTAAAGAACTTCCGGCTGGCTGGGATTCCGAATTACCAGTTTTCGAGGCCGGCACTCAATTAGCTACGCGCGCTGCATCTGGAAAAGCAATCAACGCACTTGCTAAACAAATGCCCGAACTATGGGGTGGCTCAGCTGACTTAGCTGGCAGTAATAACACTGATATTGACGGCGGCGGATCTTTCTTGCCTGCAACCAGCGCAATCAAAAACGCTAACCCATATGGCCGCATTGTTCACTTTGGAATTCGGGAACATGCCATGGGCTCGATTCTAAACGGTGCTGCACTTCATGGTTTAACTCGCTCCTTCGGCGGAACTTTCTTAGTCTTTAGCGATTACATGCGCCCTGCTGTTCGTTTGGCGGCGCTAATGAATATTCCAAGTACTTTTGTTTGGACTCACGATTCGATTGGCGTTGGCGAAGATGGCCCAACACATCAGCCAATCGAACATTTCGCGGCGCTTCGGGCGATTCCAAATCTTGATGTAATTCGCCCAGGTGATGCCAATGAAGTTAGCGTGGCGTGGCGCGAGATTATTGCCCGCCGCTCCCCTGCTGCAATTATCTTGTCTCGCCAAAATCTGCCCGTCATTGATCGCGCAACTCATGCTTCTGCCAATGAAGTTGCTAAGGGTGCTTACATTCTAAAAGTCCCAAGTGGGAAAGCTAAAGTAACTTTGATTGCTACAGGTTCAGAAGTTTCACTATCGCTAGATGTAGCAGCCGCCCTAGAAGCTAAATCAATTTCAACTGCAGTCGTTAGTGCGCCATGTCTTGAATGGTTTGATGCGCAACCAGCTGCCTACCGTGCTTCTGTTTTGCCAAATGATTCGCTCAAGGTAAGTATTGAAGCCGGTATTTCACAGGGCTGGCATCGTTATGTTGGCAGCAATGGTTTGACCATTTCGCTTGAACATTATGGTGCTTCTGCATCAGCGCCTGTGCTGTTTAAGGAATTCGGTTTTAGTGTCGAAGCGATCGTTCCGCAGATTGAGGCAGCTCTGTAATGAAAATTTCGGATCTTGCTAACGCAGGGTGCTCAGTCTGGCTAGATGATCTCTCGAGAGCTAAGTTGACTGGTACTGATGCTCATTCATTGCCGCCTCGCATTAAGAATTCTGGCGTTGTTGGCGTAACCACGAATCCCGCAATTTTCAAGACGGCTATTTTAGATGCCACTGAGTACGCAACTGATATTTCTGCCCTCAAGGGCAAGTCAGTAGAGGATGTAATTACCAAGTTAACAACTGATGATGTTCGACAAGCATGTGATTTATTTGCCGCCATTTATCGTTCTAGCAATGGCACCGATGGCCGAGTGAGCATTGAAGTGGATCCCCGGTCAGCGCATGACACTGCGGCCACTGTCAAAGAAGGTAAATCACTTTGGCAAATAATTGATCGCCCAAATGTATTGATCAAAGTTCCAGCCACTCTGGCTGGATTGCCTGCCATTACTGAGTTAATCGGTGCGGGCATCAGCGTTAATGTAACTTTGATATTTTCAATCGAACGCTACGTACAAGTGATCGAGGCTTACATCGCCGGTATCGAACTTGCAGCCAAGAACTGTGTGGACTTAACTCAGATTCATAGCGTTGCTTCATTTTTCATTAGTCGCCTAGATACTGCAATTGATCCGATCTTGAAAGCAGATGGCGGCGTTCTGGCACATTCCCTATTAGGCGCTGCGGCAATTGCTAATGCGCACTTGGCGTACGAGCAATTTGAAAAAGAGTTTGCGACTAATCGTTGGCAGGCACTAGCAGCCCAAGGGGCAAATGCACAGCGACCGCTGTGGGCATCAACTGGCGTTAAAGACCCAGCTTATGACGACACTCGATATGTGCTGGATTTAGTTGCGCCAAATACCGTTAACACCATGCCGCAGAGCACACTCGATGCGGTTATTGATCATGGTGTTTTCAAGGGCAACACCATTACTGGCAAATATGAGGAAGCCCGCATTGTTTTCAATCAGTTGGCCGAATTAGGTATTTCCATCGATAAAGTCACTGCCGACTTAGAATCAGATGGCGTTAAGAAATTTGCTGATGCCTGGAACGAACTCCTGGCCAGCGTTAAAGGAGCAATGGCTTAGTGTTAAAGATATCTGGTGAAAAAGTTGGCACCATCGATCGCAGCAGTGCTCTTTATAAAAAGATTGAAGCAGTAAATCCACGGCTAGCTGATAAAGATTCCACTATCTGGGGCACAGCGGCCGAAGCTGAAGCAAGTGTTCGCCTCAATTGGATTGATGCACCCGAGAGTTCCCGCGATCTATTGCCCCAGCTAGATGCCATCAGCGCTAAATTCCGCAACCACACCCGAGTAGTTTTATGTGGAATGGGTGGATCTTCTTTAGCGCCTGAGGTGATTGCGGCGACTTATCGCAAAGAACTTTTTGTCCTCGATTCAACTGATCCGGTTTATATTCATCATGCGTTAGCTGGAGATCTTCGTGAAACCGTCGTCGTAGTTGGTTCTAAGTCAGGCTCGACGATTGAGACCGCATCACAGCGCGCTTTATTTGCCGAAGCGTTTCGTACTTTGAATTTGAATCCGGTAGATCATATGGTCATCGTTACTGACCCTGATTCGCCACTAGATAAAAGTGCTCGCGCCGATGGCTACACCGTAGTGAATGCTGATCCGAGCGTTGGCGGGCGCTTTAGCGCATTGACCGCATTTGGTTTAGTACCGGCTGCATTAATCGGTGTTGACGCTTCAGTTCTGCTAGATGCCGCGTCCGACGCAAAAGCGCAGATTATTTCTTCAGGTATTGCTATCGATATTGCATATCTAATCAGCAGTGCTGGCCAGTATTTAACTTACTGCGATTCAGCTGCTATCCCAGGGCTTTCTGATTGGATTGAACAATTGGTAGCCGAATCAACTGGCAAGAATGAAGTTGGTCGCCTGCCTGTTGTAATTGAGAGTTCAACGTCAGCAGCCGGTGGTGACGCCTTTAGCATTGCTTTTAGCGGAGATGCTGATTTAGTCATTACTGGCGAACTAGGCGAACAGTTCTTCCTCTGGGAATGGGTAACTGCCTTAGTTGGTGCAGCTCTTGAGATTGATCCCTTTAATCAGCCGAATGTAACTGAAGCAAAAGAAGCCACTAACGCGCTCTTAAGCGAATGGAATGGTGTGCTTCCAGAATTCACAGCAGATGCCGTCGATGGCGCAGTAGAAATATTTGGTGCAGGTTCTGACTTGACCACTGCACTTCGTAACTTCATCAACGAAATCCCAGCTGGTGGTTATGTAGCAGTCATGGCATATCTAGATCGCAGCGGCGATCGCGATTTAGCAAAATTGCGCGAGATCATTGCGCGCAAATCTAATCGACCCGTTACTTTCGGTTGGGGTCCAAGATTTCTACATTCAACCGGACAGTTTCATAAAGGTGGTCAGCAGAACGGTGCGTTCTTGCAGATTACTGGCGTTACAAATGGCGATGTAGTAATCCCCGGCCAAAGTTACGGATTTAAGACTTTGATTATGGCTCAAGCACTTGGTGACTTACGAGCACTTGCTAAAAGAAAATACCCGCTGCTGCGATTACATTTAAGTGATCGAAGTGCGGGTATTGCTCAACTACTAAAAGCTGCCGAAGCGCTTTAATTATTCGTCATCATCTCCGTGTAGCTTGCGCAAAGCATCTGCCAAAATCTTTTCGCCTTCAGCTTCGCTGCGACGCTCTTTAACGTAAGCTAGGTGAGTCTTATATGGCTCGTTCTTAACTGCAGAAGGTGGATTGTTCTTATCTAAACCGGCTGGCAAACCACACTTTGGGCAATCCCATTCAGCTGGAATTACTACGCCCTCTTCTTTAGCAAAAGATGGCTTTACTTCGTGGCCTTTGCCGCACCAATATGAAACATAGAAACGCTCAATTGATTCACCGCGCTCGGCCTCGCCCATTGGGCCAGCACCAACACGACTTCCGCGAATTGCACTACCCATTTGAGCTCCTTAAGAAAGTTGGAAAAATTAAATTAAGCAGATTTTAAAACAAGACTTAGCGCAACTACGCCGGCAAACCAGAGGCCGCCAACCACAATTGTGATGCGATCAAGGTTCTTCTCAACGACTGAAGATCCGCCAAAGTTTGATGAAACGCCACCGCCGAATAGATCGGAAAGTCCGCTGCCTTTACCCTTGTGTAATAGAACCAAGAGAATCATCAACACGCTTGTGATGACCAGGATGATTGAAAGTGCGAGCTTCACGAATAGTTCTCCAACTTCGGTGGTGAGGTAAGGGCGTTATTCTACTTGACCAACGGCGCAAGTAAGCAATTCAGCGGCGATAAAGCGCCATTTAGCCGATCTTTAAGGCTACTCCCCGCGGTGGTAGCGGGCGATCTTTGCCAATTCTTCGGGATCAAGGCTGGCTCCGCCGATTAGAGCGCCGTCAACATCGTCCTTCTTCATGATCTCAGCGATATTTGCAGACTTAACTGAACCGCCATACAGAATGCGCATGTTATCTGCAATCTCTGGTGAACCAATCTTGGCAACTTCAGCACGGATCGCAGCACATACTTCTTGCGCATCTTCCGGAGTTGCAGTCTTGCCAGTACCGATTGCCCAGACTGGTTCGTAGGCAATCACAATCTTCTTTAGCTCTGGTTTGGTAAACCCGGCAAGGCCAGCACGAACCTGAGCAAGTACGTGTTCTACATGTGTGCCAGCTTCGCGGATAGCAAGCTCTTCGCCACAACAGAAAATTGGAGTTAGCTCGTTAGCAAGTGCTGCTTTAATCTTCTTGTTAACAATCGTGTCGCTCTCTTTATGAATAGCGCGGCGTTCAGAGTGACCGATAACTACAAATGTGCAGCCTAACTTTGCCAACATCGAACCACTGATATCGCCGGTAAATGCGCCACTTGTTTCAGGGGAAAGATCTTGCGCACCGTAGAGCAGGCGCAAACGGTCGCCATCGATCAAAGTTTGGATTGAACGAATATCGGTAAATGGCGGAATGATCGCAACATCTACTGCGTCATAATCCTTATCGTCGAGGCTGTAAACCAACTTCTGAGCAACTGCAATTGCCTCAAGATGATTGAGGTTCATTTTCCAGTTACCTGCCATTAGTGGCTTACGCATTTTTATCCTCTTTCGAATTAGATTGCTTGAGCTTAACTACTTCAACAACTAGATATTTAAATACCAAGTGCAACAAGGCCAGGAAGTTCCTTGCCTTCTAGATACTCAAGCGAGGCGCCGCCGCCAGTTGAGATATATCCGAAATCGCTATCGGCAAAACCTAGTGCACGGACGGCAGCGGCTGAGTCTCCCCCGCCTACAACGCACAGACCAGAGACTTTTGTGAGCGCACTGGCAATTTCTTTAGTGCCGCCAGCGAATGCTGCGAATTCAAATACGCCCATTGGGCCATTCCAGAAAACAGTTTTACAGCCAGTAATTGCTTTCGCAAAAGCCGCCGCAGTTTCGGGGCCAATATCTAGACCCATTTGATCCGCCGGAATTGCATCTGCACTTACTAAAGTTGCAGGTGAATCGGGCGCAAAAGCTGGTGCCACCAAAATATCGGTGGGCAGCAATAGTTCAACACCATTGACCTTTGCTCGCTCAAGCAACTCTTTAACGGTCGGAATCAAATCAACTTCAACCAGTGAGGTGCCGATTTCTTTCCCTTGAGCGGCCAAGAAAGTAAAGAGCATGCCGCCACCAATTGCGATGACATTTACTTTTTCGAGCAAGTTGGCGATTACACCAATCTTGTCGGAAACCTTTGCGCCCCCTAGAACTACGCCATATGGACGATCTGGGTTCTGCGTTAATTTCTTTAAAACCTCAACTTCAGCACTAACCAAATAACCAGCTGCATTTGGCAACAATTTAGGCAAGTCATAAACCGAGGCATGCTTGCGGTGAACTGCGCCGAAACCATCTCCGACATAAGCATCGGCAAGTTTTGCCAGTTCACTTGCTAAGGCGGCACGTTCGCTTTCCTCTTTGCTGGTCTCTGCTGCGCTAAATCGAATATTTTCCAGTAACAAAATTTCACCTGGAATAAGTGAGTTAGCAGCCGCAGTTACTTCCGGACCAGTTACCGCAGTCGCAAAATTAATTGGCATCCCAAGCAATTCACCTAAGCGCGTACCTACTGGAGCCAGCGAAAGTTCAGGTTTTGCTTCACCCTTTGGTCGACCAAGGTGCGCCGCTATTACTAACGATGCACCTTGGTCCAACAAATATTGAATCGTTGGAAGCGATGCCTGGATACGACCATCATCTTTAATGACACCATCTTTCAATGGGACATTGAGATCACAGCGTAGGAATACCCGCTTTCCTTTGACTTCTAGCTCTTCGAGATGCGCCATCGGTTTTAGAGAGACTTACCTACGTACGAGATTAGATCTACTAGACGGTTTGAGTAACCCCACTCGTTGTCATACCAACCAACGACCTTTACTTGGGTACCAATTACCTTAGTAAGACCTGAATCGAAAATACATGATGAAGGATCTGTGACGATATCTGAAGAAACAATTGGATCTTCGGTGTAAGTCAGGTAACCCTTAAGTGCGCCATTGGCTGCAGCCTTCATTGCGGCATTGATCTCGGCAGCTGTTGCTTCCTTGGCTAGTTCCACAGTTAAGTCAGTTGCTGAACCAGTTGGAACTGGAACGCGCATTGCATAACCATCAAGCTTGCCCTTTAACTCTGGCAGAACCAAAGAAATCGCCTTTGCCGCACCAGTTGAAGTTGGGATCATGTTTGTTGCTGCCGCACGTGAACGACGAAGATCCTTGTGTGGGAAGTCCAAAATAACTTGGTCATTTGTGTAAGCATGAATTGTGGTCATTAGACCCTTAACGATGCCCCAATTGTCATTTAGTACTTTAGCCATTGGAGCTAAGCAGTTAGTTGTGCATGATGCATTAGAAATAATGTGGTGATTTGCGGCGTCGTACTTCTCGTGGTTAACACCCATCACGATAGTGATGTCTTCGTCAGTTGCAGGTGCTGAAATGATTACCTTCTTGGCACCCGCTGTGATGTGCTTACCGGCATCGGCAGCCTTGGTGAAAATACCAGTTGATTCAACAACAACGGTTGCGCCAACTGCAGCCCATGGCAAATTTGCGGGGTCGCGCTCTGCGAAAACTTTAATGGTCTTGCCACCGACTGTGATGGTGTCTTCGGTATGAGTTACTTCGAGGCCCAAGCGACCCAAGATTGAGTCATACTTCAAAAGGTGGGCCAAAGTTGCATTGTCGGTTAGATCATTGATTCCGACGATATTGATATTTGGATTAGTCAGTGCGGCGCGGAAAAAGTTACGTCCGATGCGGCCAAAGCCATTGATTCCAACATTAATCACGGTAAACCTCGCTTCTAGTGCGTGAATTCTTCAGATCTGAAGAAGATTATCTACTCACCACAGCGCTGGGGTACGCCCTAACCCTATCAAAAAGGATTACTACTACTTAGTTACATGGGCTGTGATAGCCCTCGCAGGCACGCTCAACTAAATGAATCCTTGGTTAATTAAGCCGATTAGCGTTAATTAAGAAGATCAGGTGAAAGTCCGGCCTCGGTATCTGGAATTCCCAGATCAGAAGCGCGCTTATCGGCCATTGCCAATAGACGACGAATGCGACCTGCAATTGCATCTTTGGTCATTGGCGGAACCGCGAGTGAACCCAATTCTTCGAGGCTGGCTTGGCCATGTTGAATGCGCAGCTCGCCGGCTTCCTTTAAATGATCTGGAATTTCTGGGCCTAAAATTTCCATGGCTCGAGCAACTCGAGCAGAGGCGGCAACGGCGGCGCGAGCAGAGCGGCGCAAGTTAGCATCATCGAAATTCGCTAAGCGATTCGCAGTTGCGCGAACTTCACGACGCATGCGACGTTCTTCCCAAGCAAGTACTGATTCGTGTGCGCCTAAGCGAGTTAGTAAAACTCCAATTGCATCGCCATCGCGAATTACTACTCGATCAACGCCGCGTACCTCGCGAGCTTTAGCCACGATGCCTAACCGACGCGCAGCACCTACTAGAGCAAGGGCGGCTTCGGGACCTGGGCAAGTAATTTCCAACGAAGATGAACGACCCGGCTCAGTTAGTGAACCGTGCGCGATAAATGCACCACGCCATGCTGCTTCGGCATCGCAGATTGAAGCCGAAACAACTTGTGGTGGCAAGCCACGTACCGGGCGACCATTGGCATCAACTAAACCGGTTTGACGAGCTAGCGCGTCACCATCGGAATTAACCCGAACTACGTAACGAGATCCTTTGCGAATTCCGCTAGAGGAAAGAACGGCAAGATCGGATTCATGTCCGTAAATGTCAGCGATATCTTTACGAAGTCGACGCGCACTTTGGGCGGTATCTAATTCAACTTCCACCACGATTTTGCCGGCTGCAATGTGTAGACCGCCTGCGAAACGTAGGAGCGAAGAAACCTCAGCTTTGCGGCAGCAAGGTTTGGTAATTGAGAGTCTGGTGAGTTCGTCCTTCACCGATGCGGTCATTGCCATGGCGTTATCCAACCAGTCTTTGCTCGATGATGTGTGCCAAAACTGGGGTCAATTTTCGAACATCATGGGCAGAACTGCCTGGGCCCATCGATAAATCGGCCGAAATTAGCGAGCCGCCGAGTGATTGCACGATATTTTCCAAAGCTGAACGATCAGTTACCACATCTGAGTCAGCAATCACATAGTCGACTTTTAATTCAGGGGCATATTTATGCAACAGATGTAGATGATCTTCAGCTGAATAACCTGCATATTCATCTCCGGTCGTTAACACATTTGCATCAAGATTTAAGAGCACAATTTTTTTAGCTGATGACTCAACTATTGCTTCGCGTTGTGCCGGCACCATTAAGTGTGGCAGTACGCTGGAAATCCAGGAACCCGGACCCATTGTGATTACATCCGCTTCGCTGATGGCGGTCAGAGCTTCACTTCGCGCAGCTGGATTTTCTGGCAGTAATCGTAAAGATTCCAATTTTCCTTTGGTAGTTGCAACTTCAGCTTGTCCTCGCACATTAATTCGCCCAATTGAAGAAGTGAAAGTTGCTTCAATATCTAATGGAACGGCAGCCATCGGCAGAACTCGACCTACCACTTTGAGCAAAGCGCCCACCCGATCTAAACCTGCAACTGGATCTTCGTCACGATCCCAAAGTGCTGCTAATAAAAGATTTCCGACCGCGTGACCATCAAGTGGTCCCTCACTTGTGAATCGATATTGCATGATCTCGGCCCAACTGCGACCCCATTCATCATCGGCACAAAGCGCAGCAAGTGCCATGCGCAGATCGCCCGGTGGGAAAATTGGAAACTCTTGGCGAAGTCGACCGCTTGAGCCACCATTATCTGCCACCGTTACTATCGCAGTTATTTGATCAGTGATGGCACGCAACGAAGTTAGGGTTGCCGCTAAGCCATGTCCGCCGCCTAGCGCAACAACGCGAGCTGAACTCATTCGCGGCCGAGATCTCGATGCACTGCGTGGGCCGATACTGCTAACTCAGATCCAGTCGCACTTAATTGCTTTGCAATTTCAGTCGAGATGGCAACGCTGCGATGCTTACCACCGGTGCAGCCAATTGCGATGGTTAGATATTTTTTACCCTCGCGAATATAGCCAGGCAACATATCTTTGATTAGCTTTACGTAATCCCCCACAAATTCAGTGACCCCATCATTAGAAAAAACGCGATCGCTCACTGCTTGATCTAAGCCAGTCAATGGTCGCAGCTCTGCTACCCAATGTGGATTTGGAATGAATCGGCAATCTAAAACAAGATCAGCATCTACTGGGATTCCATACTTGTACCCAAAGCTCAAGATGTTAAGACGGACGCCTTCAATCATTCCTTCGGCAAAAATTTCGCTGGTTCGTTTTGCGAGTTGGTGAACATTTAAATTTGAGGTATCGATAACTACATCGGCGCTCTCGCGAAGTTCGTGCAACTTTGCTCGTTCACGATCAATTCCATCAGAGATGCGATCGCCTCCCTGAAGCGGATGAGGGCGACGAGTGCTTTCGAAGCGAGCAACTAATGATTGATCTGAGGCATCGAGAAAAAGTAACCGGAATTTGATGCCACTATTCTTCAAATTGGCTAAGGCGGCATTTAAATCATCGAAGAATTTTCCGCCGCGTACATCGACTACTACTGCTAGAGCTGGTAGTTCACCATCGCTAGATTGTTTAGCCAAGGCTGGCAACAGCGATGGTGGCAAGTTATCGACTACATACCAACCCAAGTCTTCAAGAGAATGGGCAACCGTAGATCGTCCAGCACCTGACATGCCGGTCAAAATCAATAGTTCATTGCGCTTCATGCTTCTATCCTGCCTTGCCTGTCAAGCACCAGTAATTTCGCCAGTGGTCATATTTACCGCTTCACCCTTGCCAATTTGAGCCAGCGATTGGGCAATAGTTTCAGCTAATTTCTCGCCTATTCCAGGCGTTGTAGCTAACTCACTAACTGCAGCTTTTCGAATCGCGGTAACTGAGCCAAAGCGCTCAAGCAGCGCAGTGCGACGCGCACTTCCGAGGCCGGGAATTTCATCCAGCAAAGATTCCAACATGACTTTTGAGCGCCTAGAGCGATGGAAAGTAATCGCAAATCTATGCGCCTCATCACGAATTCGCTGCAGCAAATAAAGACCTTCGCTATTGCGCGGAAAAATTAGCGGATCAGCGCTACTAGGAAGCCAAACTTCTTCTAGCCTTTTCGCCAAACCACAAAGGGCGATATCAGTTATTCCGAGTTCACCGAGTGCTCGTTGTGCGGCACTCACCTGAGGCTTTCCACCATCGACCACAATTAGCGCAGGTGGATAAGCAAACTTGCTAATGCGTCCACCAGTTTCTGATACTTCAGCTAAATCTACGTTTCGATCATCGAGCATTCGCTTAAGCCGGCGAGTGATTACTTGGTGCATTGCTCGAGTGTCATCCCAGCCTTCGCTGGTGTCGATTATGAATCTTCGATACTCAGACTTTTTCGGCATGCCATCTTCAAATACCACCATCGAAGCCACCACTGAAGTCCCTGAAATATTTGAAATATCAAAACACTCAATGCGAAGCGGTGTGCGGTTTAGTCCTAACATTTCTTCAATCTCAGTCAACGCTTTGCCTGATACAGCAGCATCGGTAGCTCGCTTGCTTACATACTGGATGAGTGAATACTGAGCATTTCGCTTTACCGTATCGAGTAGTTCGACTTTATCGCCACGTTGCGGAACTTTAATCTCGACTTTTGATCCGCTAATGCCGCTAAGCCATTGTTCGAGCTCAGAAAGATTTTCCGGTTGTGAATTGAGATATATGTTGCGTGGGATTGAAATCGAGCCATTTCCGTAGATTGAATAAAGTAGTGATGTGAAAACATCTTGACCTTCTAGCGCCATTTCTTGATCGACAATCCATGAGCGAGAGCCTTTAATCGAGCCTCGCTGCATTGAGAAGATTGAACCCGCTGAGTGAAAACCATCTTGATATAACGCAATAAAGTCGCCATCTAAGTCATCTGAGAAATTACCTTGAGTGGATCTTTGCGCCTTCTCAAAAGACTCAATTTGGTCCCTTAATCGAGCTGCCCGCTCAAACTCTTCGTTAGTTGAAGCAAGTTGCATCTCTTCGTGCAGAGCCGGCAGAAGATTCTCCATACCCGATTCCATAAAGTCATTTAGTTTTTGAGCCAAGCTTTGGTGATCCTCTTTAGAAATCCAACCAACACAAGGGGCTGCGCATTTGCCGATATCTCCCAGTAAACACTGACGTTTACTTCGGTGCGCCCGGTTGAAGTTTGAAGAAGAACAAGATCTCACCGGGAAAACTTTAAGAAGAACTTCAAACGTATTTCGTAGCGCCCACGCATTTGTATATGGTCCAAAATATTTCAAGCCTGGTCGCTTATCTTTGCGCGTAATAAAGATCATTGGATACTCATCATTTAGTGAGATGGCTAAATATGGGTAAGACTTATCATCTTTAAATTGCACATTGTATTTCGGCTGAAATTGCTTGATCCAACTAAATTCCAGTGCCAGAGCTTCTAGTTCGGTGCTTACAATCGTCCAGTCGACTCGAACGGCCTCATGAACCATGCGATTAGTTTTAGTCGCTAGATTGGCTTGAAAATAATTGCTTAGCCGATTCTTCAGATTCTTTGCTTTGCCCACATAAATAACTTTGTCAGCCTTGTTAAAGAATCGATAGACACCCGGAAGAGTCGGTATATTGCTTGGCCGATAACTTTGTGGATCTGCCATTTGAGCTACTTCTTCTGCTTAGCTTTTCGGTTATTCGCCAATACCGCTGCAAGAAAAGTACCGGTGTAACTCGACTTATTTTTCGCAACTTCTTCTGGCGTTCCTTCAGCAACCAACGTTCCGCCCCGGAAACCACCTTCAGGACCCATATCAATAACCCAGTCGGAAGATTTAATTACATCGAGATTGTGCTCGATCACCACCACAGTGTTGCCGGTATCGACCAATCGGTTTAGCACGCCTAATAACTTATTTACATCTTCGAAGTGCAGACCTGTGGTTGGCTCATCTAAAACATAGATGGTGCGCCCAGTTGAGCGACGTTGCAGTTCGGTTGCTAATTTCACGCGTTGAGCTTCGCCACCTGACAAAGTGGGTGCAGATTGGCCAAGGCGCACATAGCCCAAGCCGACATCGCAAAGTGTCTTTAAGTACCTTGCAATAGTAGGTACCGATTCAAAGAAGGCGTGTGCTACTTCGATCGGCATATCTAGTACTTCGGAGATCGATTTGCCCTTGTAATGAACTTCCAGGGTTTCGCGGTTATAGCGTGCGCCATGACAGATTTCGCACGGTACATAAACATCTGGCAAGAAGTTCATCTCAATCGTAATCGTGCCATCGCCTGAACAATTCTCGCAGCGGCCACCCTTTACGTTAAAGCTAAATCGACCTTGCTGATACCCGCGCACCTTAGCTTCAGTAGTCTCGGCAAAGAGGGCTCGAACTTTGTCGAATACGCCGGTGTAAGTAGCTGGATTAGAACGAGGTGTGCGACCAATCGGTGATTGATCAACGTGCACAACTTTATCCAGTAAATCAATCCCAGTAATCGTGCGGTGGCGGCCAGGCACAATACGCGCACCATTTAACTTATTGGCAAGCGTTGAATAGAGAATGTCGTTTATCAGCGTTGACTTACCTGAACCGCTAACGCCGGTAACAGAGACAAATACACCTAGCGGAACACTTACTTCAATATCTTTAAGATTATTCTCTTTTGCACCCTTAATAGTTAGCTTTCGCTTTGCATCAATCGGTCTGCGCTCGCTCGGAATCTCAATAGCTTTACGCCCAGATAGATAAGCACCAGTTATTGAATCTGGTGAATCGATCAAGTCTTGGTAGCTACCGGAAACAACAACGTGTCCCCCGTGTTCGCCAGCACCTGGACCGATATCGACCACCCAGTCGGCAGCACGAATAGTTTCTTCATCGTGCTCTACGACAATCAAAGTATTTCCTAGATCGCGCAGGCGAGTTAACGTTTCAATTAAGCGCACGTTATCGCGCTGATGTAAACCAATTGATGGTTCATCTAGGACATACAGAACGCCAACTAAGCCAGAGCCAATCTGAGTTGCCAAGCGAATGCGCTGCGCTTCACCGCCCGAAAGCGTCGCTGCGGGACGAGCTAGGGATAAGTAGTCCAGACCAACATCTAGCAAGAAACCTAAGCGCGCATTAACTTCCTTCATCACGCGTTCGGCGATCTGGGCCTCGCGTTTATTTAGCTCAATCTGCTTTAGGAACTCGGCGCAATCATTGATCGCTAATTCACATATTTGAGCAATATTTTTGCCACCAATTGTTACCGCTAAAACTTCTGGCTTTAGTCGAGCGCCTTCGCAAGTACCACAAGGTACTTCGCGCATATATGACTCATAACGCTCGCGGCTGAAATCACTATCAGTCTCTGCATGCTTTCGTTGCAAGAATGGAATTACGCCTTCGAAGCCGGTTGCGTAATTACGAGTGCGACCGTAGCGATTCTTGTACTTAACATGAACTTCGTACTCATGGCTGTTCAAAATTGCATTTCGTGCACGCTCTGAAATCTTCTTCCAAGGTACGTCTAACTTAAAAGGAACTTCCTCAGCCAAGCCTTCGAGCAAGTGCGTGAAATATTCTGAAGTATGCCCCGATGACCAAGGTGCAATTGCGCCCTCAGAAATGCTGATTGAGTCATCTGGGATTACTAAATCAATATCTACTTCAAGTTTTGTTCCGATACCCGAACAATCAGGGCATGCGCCGAATGGTGAGTTAAATGAGAATGATCTTGGTTCTAGTTCTTCAAATGAAAGGCTGCAGTCGTGGCAAGCCAGATGCTCGCTGAAAATACGCTCTTTATCACCACCTTTGGCATCTACGAAATCAAGAATCACAATGCCCTGCGCTAAACGCAGCGCAGTTTCAATCGAATCAGTTAGACGTGATTTTGATTCAGCTTTTGCAGTTAGTCGGTCAATTACCACCTCAATGGTGTGCTTCTCTTGCTTCTTTAACTTCGGAGCTTCAGATAAAGCAACAACTTCGCCATCGATGCGCGCTCGTGAATAACCTTGACTCATTAAATCTTGGAATAAATCTAAGAACTCACCTTTACGGGCACGCACCACAGGTGCAAGCACTTGAAACTTGGTGCTTGCCGGCATCGTCAAGATTTGATCAACGATTGCTTGCGGTGATTGTCTAGTTACTTCCTGGCCACACTTGGGGCAATGCGGACGACCAGCACGGGCAAATAAAAGTCTTAAGTAGTCATAAACCTCAGTAATCGTGCCCACAGTTGAGCGCGGATTACGGTTCGTTGATTTCTGGTCAATCGAAACTGCTGGTGATAAGCCTTCAATGAAATCAACATCTGGCTTATCCATTTGGCCAAGGAACTGTCGGGCATAGGCCGATAGGGACTCAACATAACGGCGTTGGCCTTCAGCAAAAATCGTGTCGAAGGCAAGCGATGATTTTCCGGAGCCAGAGAGGCCAGTAAATACAACTAGCGAATTTCGAGGTAGCTCAATCGAGACATCTTTTAGGTTATGTTCGCGGGCACCGCGAACTACCAACTTGTCAATGCTCATCGATTAATGACCCGCTTCTTCCATATTTCGTAGCTCGCGCTTTAGCTCCTTGAGCTCATCACGCAAACGCGCAGCAAGTTCAAAGTGTAGATCGGCTGCGGCGCTACGCATCTGATCGGTGAGCGACTCTATCAAGCCCATTAACTCTTGTCGCGGCATAGAAAGTATCGACTTGGTGTGGAAACCAATCGCTGGAACGCCTGATTTTGATTTCTTGCCAGCTGCCAATAGCAAGTCGCTATCTTCGCCCTCTTTATTAATCAGATCAGTGATGTCAGAAATCTTCTTGCGCAGTGGCTGCGGATCAACGCCTCGCTCGAGGTTGTAAGCAACTTGCTTAGCCCGGCGACGGTTAGTTTCATCAATCGCCTTAGCCATAGATTTAGTGATGTTATCGGCATACATATGCACTTCACCTGAAACATTTCGAGCAGCACGACCGATCGTCTGAATCAATGAAGTTGCCGAACGTAAGAAACCTTCTTTGTCTGCATCTAGAATCGCGACCAACGAAACCTCAGGTAGATCGAGACCTTCGCGCAACAAGTTAATGCCGATTAAAACATCATATTCACCATTGCGCAGTTCGCGCAGTAGTTCTACGCGTCGCAAAGTATCTACTTCGCTATGTAAGTAGCGAACGCGTACTCCCCTGCCCTGCAAGTAATCAGTTAAATCTTCAGACATTTTCTTAGTCAATGTAGTTACCAGAACACGTTCATTAAGCTCTGCTCGTTTATTTATCTCAAGCAACAAATCGTCAATCTGACCCTTAATTGGTTTAATAATGATTTGTGGATCTACTAAGCCAGTTGGTCGGATGACCTGTTCGACTACATCGTTCTCGACCTTAGTTAACTCATATGGGCCGGGGGTTGCTGATAGGAATACTTTTTGACCAACTCGTTCTAGAAACTCATTCCAACGGAGCGGACGGTTATCTAACGCGCTAGGCAGACGGAAGCCGTGTTCAACCAGGGTTCGCTTTCGAGAGGCATCGCCTTCATACATTGCGCCAATTTGTGGCACAGTTACATGGCTTTCATCAATTACAAGTAGGAAATCTTCTGGGAAGTAATCAAGTAAGCAGTGCGGAGCAGAGCCTGAGTCACGACCATCCAGATGTTTTGAATAATTCTCAATGCCTGAACAGAAACCCAATTGCGCCATCATTTCGAGGTCAAAAGTTGTACGCATGCGCAAGCGTTGAGCTTCAAGTAACTTGCCTTGTCGTTCAAAAACTTCTAGTTGGACCGCTAGTTCTGCCTCTATATCGGCTATGGCGCGCTTAATCGTTTCTGGGCCGGCGGCATAGTGAGTTGCCGGAAATACATACATCTCAGTCTCGTCACGAATGATCTCGCCAGTTAACGGGTGCAGCGTTGTGATTCGTTCAATTTCATCACCAAACATTTCAATGCGAAGGGCCAGTTCTTCATACATCGGAATGATCTCGATGGTGTCGCCACGCACGCGGAAAGTGCCTCGTTCAAATGCCATGTCATTGCGCTTGTATTGAATATCTACAAAACTACGGAGCAAAGTATTGCGATCAATTTCATCGCCCACCTTGAGCTGAATCATGCGATCTACATACTCCTGCGGGGTTCCCAAACCATAAATGCAAGAAACTGTGGCAACCACAATTACGTCACGCCTAGTCAGCAATGAATTAGTCGCTGAGTGACGCAATCGTTCTACTTCATCGTTAACACTGGAATCCTTTTCGATGAAGGTATCGGTCTGGGGCACATAAGCTTCAGGTTGGTAATAGTCGTAGTATGAAACGAAATACTCAACTGCGTTATTTGGTAGCAACTCTTTGAACTCATTAGCTAGCTGAGCCGCCAATAGTTTGTTTGGTGCCAAGACCAGTGTCGGACGCTGTAACTTCTCAATTAACCAAGCAGTTGTGGCTGACTTACCGGTACCAGTAGCACCCAAAAGAACTACATCTTGCACCCCATCATTGATGCGGCGGGCAATTTCCTCAATCGCAACCGGCTGATCACCAGCCGGCACATAATCGCTAATTACTTGAAAGGGGCTAACTTTGCGCTGCAGGTCGCTGACCGGACGCATTTATTTACCGTGCGTTTTACTAAGTGGCAGCAGAACGCTTTGCCAGATCTCTTCGACTTGGCGCAATAGCGCATCTTCATCGCCATTATTCTCGATTACTAAATCACAATGAGATACGCGCTCTTCTCGTGATGCTTGGGCTGCCATGCGTCCCACTATTTCATGGGAAGCTAAACCGCGCTCTTTCAAACGATTGGTGCGGGTATCAGTATCGGATTCAACGGTGATTGCGTAATCAAATCGGCTACGTGAATTGGATTCGGCCAAGAGCGGGATCTCGTAAATCACGATTGCATCTAATGGCAGGCTCTTCTTGGCTTCTTCAAATAAGCGTTGCACCTCGGGGTGAATGATTGCTTCCAACTTAGTTTTGGCCGTTGGTTCACTAAAGATGATTTCACCTAACTTGCGACGATCTATATCGCCATCTTTAAGAATTTGATCCCCGAAAGTCGTAACTACTTCATCGAAGCCAGCAGAGCCACGTTCAATTGCGACCCGTGCTAAAAAATCGGCATCAAATACGTAAGACCCTAACTGATGGAAATACTTGGCAACATGGGATTTCCCAGCGCCAATTCCACCAGTTAGGGCCACGATTAACATCGAGTTATCTAACTAATAGCTAAAAACTAAGTTATTCAGCTGATTCAGTAGTTGCTTCAGTTGCAGGTGTCTCTGAAGTGTATGAAGTTGCTGATTCAGCATCGCCTGCTGGTTCAGCTGCAGCATCAGCTGCCTTCGCTTCTGACTTCTGCTTCTTGTGCGCAAGGAAACGCTCTTGAGCGAGAGCATATTGTGCTTCCCATTCAATGCGCTGGGTGTCATAGCCAGGCTTCCACTCTTGAGTATCAGCATCGAAACCTTCTGGATAGATGAAGTTTCCTTCAGCATCATAACGAGCAGCCATTCCGTATTGAGTTGGATCAAATGCTTCGATCTCAACTTCGTGACCTTCATTAGCTTGCTTCAATGAAAGTGAAATACGACGACGCTCTAGATCGATATCGATAATCTTTACAAATAGTTCATCATCAACTTGAACTACCTGCTCTGGGATCTCAACGTGACGCTCTGCAAGCTCAGAGATGTGAACTAGGCCTTCGATTCCTTCGTGAACGCGAATGAACGCACCGAATGGAACTAGCTTCGTTACAACGCCTGGAACAACCTGTGCGATTGTGTGAGTGCGAGCAAATGCTTGCCATGGATCTTCTTGAGTTGCCTTAAGTGAAAGCGAAACGCGCTCGCGCTCGAAATCAACTTCTAGAACTTCAACAGTTACTTCGTCGCCCACTTCAACAACCTCTGAAGGGTGATCGATGTGCTTCCATGAAAGCTCTGAAACGTGAACCAAACCATCGACGCCACCAAGATCAACGAAAGCACCGAAGTTAACGATTGATGAAACCACACCATCGCGTACTTGACCCTTTTGTAGTTGATTTAGGAAGGTAGTGCGTGACTCTGATTGAGTCTGCTCTAGGTATGCACGACGTGAAAGAACTACGTTGTTACGGTTCTTATCAAGTTCGATAATGCGGCATTCAACTTCCTTACCGATGTAAGGAGTTAGATCGCGTACGCGACGCATTTCAACAAGCGATGCTGGCAAGAAGCCGCGTAGACCGATATCAACGATCAAGCCACCCTTAACAACTTCAATAACAGTACCGACGACAACTTCGTCGCGCTCTTTCTTGCCTTCAATGTCTCCCCATGCGCGTTCGTATTGTGCGCGCTTCTTAGAAAGAATTGTGCGGCCTTCTTTATCTTCCTTCTGTAAAACTAATGCTTCAACTTTTTCGCCAACTTTAACGATCTCTGATGGATCTAGGTCGTGGCGGATTGAAAGTTCGCGGGCAGGAATTACGCCTTCAGTCTTGTATCCGATATCAACAAGTACTTCGTCGCGATCAACTTGAACGATTGTTCCGGTAACTAAGTCGCCGTCATTGAAATTTCTAATTGTGCCTTCGATCGCGGCTAGAAAATCAGCGGCTGATCCGATGTCATTTACTGCAATTACTGGTGATGCTGCTTTTGTAGATGAGGTAATCAAGTTGCTCCGTAGGGACAGATGAGTAGTAGTTCTAGTCGGCCGGTTGACCGAAAGGCAAGGGTACGGGTGAGGCCTAGATGGGGTCAATTCGCCTATTTCATGAGCAAATTACGCATAAGTAGTGAGCATAGATAGATAGGATTGCTTATGTAATGTCGAGCTATAGAGAAGTATTCGCCCTCCAACACACGTGGACTTTAGTCCTGGCCTCATTTCCAGCCCGTTTGGCTTATGGAATGGTCGGCCTTGGAATCTTCTTTAAGGTTCAACGCGAGACTGGTTCAGTTGCATTTGCAGGTTTGGCACTCGGACTAAATTCCATCGGCGGCTCACTCACAGCTGGCTATCGCGGTTACTTAATCGATAAATATGGCCAAAGCTGGCCACTTAGAATTTTTGTGCCAAGTTACGCCGCCATGATTCTGGTTTTAAATATGTCTGAATCAAAAAATGTCCTATTGATCATGGCCACAATCATGGGCGTTAGTGCTCCCCCAATTAATCTTTCAATCAGACCTCTCTGGAAATCAATTGTTTCGGGTCCGCAGCTAAGAACTGCTTATGCAATCGACACCTCAATGATGAATACCGCTGGCGTTATTGGTCCGGTAGTTGCAACAACACTTGCCCTGTCGTCTCATCCTGGAAGTGCACTTGCTGTTGCTTCGGCGTTGATGTTCGTTGGCGGAACTTCAATCATGTTGTCTCAGATCTCACGAACCTGGAAACCGGAAATAAAAGATAAAGGTCAACAAGCGCTCTGGCGAAATCCAGCTCTACGACTTTTAATGCTGGAAGGTTCCTTCATCGGTTTTGGATGGGGCATTTTTGATGTTGCTGTACCCGCATTTGCCACCCTAGAAAAAGTTCCAAACCGTACTGCTTGGGTTTTTGCCGCTATGGGAATCGCAAGCATTGCAGGTGGCTTGGTGGCTGGCACTCTATCCAAACGAACTTCATCACTATCCGCGCTACGAAGAGCGTATTTGCTTTGGTTTATTGTTTCTCTCCCGATGGCCTTCACATATCCCGGCTGGTCCATGGTAATCGGTGGCGCATTCTTAGGTTTTGTCGGCGGTGCAGTTCAAGTTTTCTATTGGGAGGTAATGGAAGCTGTTCGCCCTAAAGGTTCAGCGACTTCTTACATGGGTTTACTTTGGAGCGTTCAAGGTTCAGTCATGGCGATGGGCGCTGCACTTGGTGGATGGCTCTGCGAAACAATTGGTGCCCAAATTGCGCTATCGATAACTTCTATATGTATTGGACTCGGTTACATCTTCTTGATCATCGGCAAGCCACGTTTAATTGCTGCCAATCGAATACCTACCGAAGAAGAAGACTTACTTGCGATGGAAGACAACTCACCAACAACAAAGTAGTTCTAGCTAGTGGGCGGCTTCGTCCCAGCTCTTACCCACGCCCACGTTTACATCGAGTGGTGCCTTGAGGGGATATGCACCACCCATCTCCTTGCGGACTAATTCAGTTAATTGCTCAAGTTCACCTTTTGCTACTTCAAAAATCAATTCGTCATGAACCTGAAGCAGCATGCGTGATTGCAGCTTAGCTTTAACCATCGCGGCATCAACATTGAGCATTGCTTGCTTGATGATGTCGGCTGCAGAACCTTGAATCGGCGAATTCAAAGCTGCGCGCTCTGCGATTTCACGACGCATGCGATTGTCGTGAGTTAGATCGGGTAAATAGCGACGGCGGCCCATAACAGTTTCGGTATAGCCAACTTTGCGCGCCTCTTCAACCACATTCTTTAAATAATCGCGGATTCCACCGAAGCGCTGGAAGTAACGATCCATTAAGTCAGTTGCTTCGGGTGGTGAAATTGAGAGCTGCGCGGATAAACCAAAAGAAGACAAGCCATATGCCAAGCCGTAAGACATAGCTTTGATTTGACGACGCATTTCGGCATCTACATCTTTAGCTTTCACGCCAAATACTTCAGCTGCAACTGTGGCATGTAGATCTTCGCCACTTTCAAAGGCAGCAAGTAAGTTTTCATCGTTTGAAAGGTGAGCCATGATGCGCATTTCAATCTGACTGTAATCAGCAGTCAGCAGAGTCTCATGGCCCTTGCCTGCAATAAAGGCGGCACGGATCTTGCGCCCTTCTTCGGTGCGTACGGGAATGTTCTGCAGATTTGGACCAGTAGATGAAAGTCGTCCAGTTGCAGCAACAGTTTGTTGGAAATGGGTATGAATCCGGCCGTCTTCGGCAATCTCGTTTAATAATCCTTCAACTGTGGTCTTTAACTTATTGGTTTCACGAATTCGAAGGAGTGACTGCAAGAGTGGATGCTTAGTCTTTTCAAAGAGCCATTCAAGGGATTCGGCATCGGTGGTAAATCCGGTTTTGATCTTCTTAGTTTTAGGCAGTTTAAGTTCGTCAAAAAGCACAACCTGAAGTTGCTTAGGAGAAGCTACGTTGAACTCATGGCCAGCAGCCTCGTGAGCCGCTTTACTTTCGCGAGCTACTTCGCCTTCGAAGAAATCTCTTAGTTTGGTTAACTCTTTTTGATCTACGCAAATACCTGAGCTCTCAAGGCGTGCCAGCAAGTTGGCGATAGGTATCTCAAGTTCAACAAATAACTTAGTAAGTGATCTGGAGTCGAGTTCTTTTTGCAGCGAGTCACGAAGCGTGAATAGAGCAGCTGGGTTTACTTCAGTTGAGCCACTTCCCCATCGTTCAAGTAGCGAAGCAATATCTTGATTACGCACGCCAGGATTAACTAAATAGGCTGCGATTTCGGTATCAAAAATCAGACCCGCTACTGGGAAGGCGCGAGCAATGGCTTTGGCATCATGCATGATTTTAGGAATCGAGGCATCAGCTAACCATGGGCCAAAATCATCGCCACTAACAGTAAAGGTTTCACCGCCGGCAAGTGCAACCGAGTGACTAACTACGGCACCATCTTTAATTTCAACCGTTAAAGCTATTTCACTCTTTGCGGCAGTAATCTTCTTGGTCGCATCAGCTGCGGTTATCTCTTTAGCAATCTCAAAGAGAGCTAACGGTTCTTCGACTTTCTTGGCACTCTTTGAATTTAGAAGTGGGCCTAAACGATCCTTTAGCGTGCGAAATTCAAGGGTGGCAAATAGTGGCGCAATCTTGCTCTCTTCGATTGGTTGCCAAGCTAAATCTTTAAGTGAAAGTTCAATTGGTACATCATGAATTAGCTGCGTCAGCTCGCGGTTCTTCGCAATCGAATCTAGATTTGCGCGAAGTGATTCGCCGGCTTTGCCTGGAACTTGATCGGCTTTTTCCAGCAAATCTTTTAGTGAGCCATATTCAATAATCCACTTGGCGGCGGTTTTCTCACCGACGCCTGGAACTGAAGGCAAGTTATCGCTGGGGTCGCCACGCAAGGCGGCAAAATCTGGATACTGCGCAGGCGTCAACATGTACTTCTCTTCAACGGCAGCTGGAGTCATGCGCGCCATTTCGCTAACTCCACGCTTAGGGTAAAGCACTGTGGTTTTCTCGTTAACTAACTGAAAGCTATCTCGGTCGCCCGTACAGATTGCTACTTCAAAACCATCGGCTTCGGCCTGCTTAGCAATAGTTGCGATGATGTCATCGGCTTCAAAACCTTCGCGTTCGAACTGAGTGATGCCAAATGACTCAACGAGCTCGTGTAGATAAGACATCTGCGAACGAAACTCATCAGGGGTTTTTGCGCGGTTCGCTTTATATTCTGGAAAAATCTCAGTGCGGAAAGTCTTACGAGATACATCGAAGGCCACCGCGATATGTGTGGGCTTTTCTTCTTTAAGCAATGAAATCAGCATGGTGGCAAAGCCATAGATTGCATTGGTGTGCTGGCCTGAAGCCGTAGTGAAGTTCTCAGCTGGTAGCGCGAAGAAAGCGCGATAAGCCATTGAGTGGCCATCAATTAGCAAAAGGCGCTTAGTCATGCGCTCATCTTAGGTTGATAGCGTTAGACTCACCGACTATGACGCAGAACGAATCTTTCGATTATTTAGCAGCTATCCGTGCTCGAGGTACTGGCGAACTTGATAGCAAAATGGGTATTGAAATCATTGAGGCATCCCCTCAACGATTAGTGGGCACAATGCCAGTTGTAGGTAATCGCCAGCCAATGGGGTTATTACATGGTGGCGCTAATGTGGTTTTGGCGGAGAGCTTAGGTTCTGTTGGATCGCTAATTCATGCCGGTCCCGGACGTAAAGTTGTAGGTATCGATATCAATGCAACTCATCACAAGTCGGCAACAGAAGGCATTGTGACCGGCGTTGCAACTGCGATTACTTTAGGCAAAACTCTTTGCGTTTGGGACATAGTAATTACAAATGAAGCAGGCGAAAGAACCTGCACTGCGCGAATTACTTGTTTGATTTTAGCTAAGCGCGACTAAGTGTTGAAGAACTGGTTAGTGAGCGCCAGTACCGAGGTAAGCCTCGCGTACTGCTGGATCATTAAGTAGATCTGAAGCTTTAGCTTCCTTAACAATATTTCCAGTTTCCAAAATATAAGCACGATGCGCGCGTTGTAACGCTTGCTGAGCATTCTGCTCAACTAGCAAAATAGTCACACCAGTCTTATTGATCTCAGTGATGATGCGGAAAATATTGGCAATCATCTGAGGCGCAAGACCCATTGAAGGCTCATCAAGTAGCAATACCTTTGGGCGCGTCATTAGTGCGCGACCAATTGCCAGCATCTGCTGCTCGCCACCAGAAAGAGTTCCGCCAGCCTGGCTAACGCGCTCTTTCAGACGTGGGAATAAGTGGTAAACCTTTTCAAGATCTTCTTGCATTTCAGCTTTGCGATTCTTGCGGTGGAATTTACCCATTTCAAGGTTTTCTAGAACTGTCATGCCTGGGAAAATTCCGCGGCCTTCAGGAGCTTGTGAGATACCCAGATCTACGCGCTCATGCGCTGGGACCTTAGAAATATCTTTGCCATCGAAGATGATCTGACCGGTTGTCACCGGACGCAAACCTGAGATGGTCTTTAGCATCGTGGTCTTACCAGCACCGTTAGCACCGATCAAAGTTACGATTTCGCCTTCATTTACGACAACTGAAACACCTTTAATTGCTTCAATCTTGCCGTAGTGAACGTGCAGATCTTTAATTTCAAGACGCATCTGCTGGTACTCCTAAATATGCTTCGATAACACGTGGATCGTTTTGCACAACAGATGGAATGTCATCTGCAATCTTGGTACCGAAATCGAGAACAACTACACGATCTGAGATTCCCATAATCAGTGACATGTCGTGCTCAATTAATAGAACTGTGTAACCAGCATCGCGCACCTTTTTGATGGTTGCTGCGAGTTCAACTTTTTCAGCCGGGTTAAAACCAGCAGCTGGCTCATCTAGCAGAAGCAACTTTGGTGAAGTTCCGAGTGCTCGAGCAATCTCGAGACGACGCTGAACACCGTAAGGCAAGTTCTTAGCTAGACGATCTGAATACTCATCGATTCCGATGAAGCGCAAAATTTCCATTGCACGGTCACGGTTTTCGCTCTCTTCGCGACGGGCACGAGGCAAACCGAAGAGCGCTCCGACTACTCCACTCTTCTTATGAACATCGGTGGCAGTGATGACGTTTTCAAGCGCCGTCATATCGCCCCATAGGCGAATGTTCTGAAACGTACGAGCTACACCTAGTGCGGTTACTTGATAACGCTTTTGGTTACCAAGTGAGGTGCCATCGAAATTTACGATGCCACTAGTCTGCTTGTAAACACCAGTGATTACATTAAAGACAGTTGTCTTACCGGCGCCATTAGGGCCGATAAGTGCCAAGATTTCGCCCTCTTTAACTTCTAGGTTTACGCCATTTAGCGCAGTTACGCCGCCAAACTTCATGGTGACGTTATCTAGCGATAATAGTGTTTTTCCGTTGCTAGGCATTATGCGTTCGCCTCTCTCTTAACAATAGCTTTCTCGCGCTTCTTACGTGGCAAGAGACCATCTGGGCGGAAGTTCATCACGATTACTAGAACTAATCCGAATACTAGAAGTCGAGCATCTGAGATAAATCGGATTCGATCAGGTAAGTAACCCAAGATTGTTGCGCCAACTACTACGCCCCAAATGTTTCCGATTCCACCGAATACAACGCATGCGAGAATCAAAATCGAAACGTTTAAGGTAAACATTTCTGGTGCGATGTAAAGATTCTTTGACGCGTAAAGAACACCAGCTGCGCCACCTACGGCAGCACCTAAGGTGAATGACCAAATCTTATATTTGAGGGTATGCACGCCCATAAGTTCAGCAGCATCTTCATCTTGGCGAATAGCTTCCCACGCACGACCTGGGCGACGGACTGTTAGGCGGCGGATCATCCAGATCGTTAGCAGGATCATCACCAATACAACCCAGAAGAAAACTTTCTGGTCTTCTAGTTCGAATTTCAACGGCCCGATATCTGGCGGCATCGGAACATTTGCGATTCCGTTAGGGCCCTTTGACCAAGTCGAATTGAGCAAGACTAAACGAACAATTTCGCCGAAACCTAAAGTTACGATCGCTAAATAGTCACCACGAAGTCGAAGTGTTGGTATGCCAAGAAGAACGCCCGCGATCATCGCAAGAATGATTCCAATCGGCATTACTTCCCAAGTATTTAACGAAGTTGTTGTACCTAAAATTGCCATTGTGTAAGCGCCAATTGCAAAGAAAGCTACATAGCCAAGGTCGAGCATGCCGGACTTACCGACCACAATGTTTAAGCCAAGTGACATAAGAACGAACATGCCCACTGGATAAACAAGTACCGCATCGTAAGAAGCAATTGGTGTAGCTAAAAAGCTGGCACCCATAAATGGCAGGAGTGCAACTAATGCGATGGAAGTTAAAGCAATTGCTACTCGCTTAGGGCGATTAGCGTTCTCCCAAAGATTGGCGCCGAAGTCACGTAGATTCCAGTAATTACGTATTTTCATAATTATGCCCTCGTCGTCTGAACGGCTTCGCCAAACAAACCATTTGGCTTAAAGAGAAGTACCAGCACAAGCACGATGAAAACGGTAACTGCTTTCCATTGAGTGCCGAGGACCGCGGAAGCGTAAACCTCAAGCAAGCCAAGGAAAATTCCCCCATAGAAAGCACCTCTGATGTTGCCGATTCCACCAAGTACAGCTGCGGTAAATGCAGCCATACCCATCGTGAAACCAATATTAAATTTAGTGTATTCAAATACTGTGATGTAGAAGAATCCTGCAGCACCTGTTGCTAGACCGCCGACTAAGAAGGTTGTTGTAATAACTCGGTTTAGATTAACACCCATTAACTTCGCCGCATCTTCGTTCATGGAAACCGCGCGAATTGCTTTACCCATGCGAGATAACTGCACGAAACGCTCAAGCAAGAAATAGATGAGCGCTGCAGCAAAAATCGTCACAACGGTATCTAGGCGAATATTGGCGCCCCATACTTCGCCCAAAATTATTTTCTCAAGTACTCGCGGTGAACCCACGGGGCGGGAATCTGTCAGCAATCGCATTAACTCTGACAACACAATTGAAATTCCGATCGCTGAGATCAAAGTAGCTAATCGGTTTGTGCCTTTTGCGCGTAAGCGGCGGTAAGCGACATATTCCACAAAGATTGCAGTTAATCCAGCAACAGCCATCGACATTAGTAGCTGGGTAATTAGAACTAGTGCCAATTTAGGACCGGTTGCCGGGGCTGATGTTTGGGTGTAACCGAAAAGATCACGCGAAGTGATGATGGTTCCGAATGTTCCCCACATGAAGATTTCGGAGTTCGCAAAGTTAATCATGCGAAGCACGCCGTAAACCATGGTGTAACCAAGGGAGACCAAAACATAGATAAAGCCCAAAGCAACGCCGGCAATCGTTAAAGACCAGAACTGGTCTATCAGTACTGAAAACATGAATCTCCTCTTACCCGCAAAACCGCGTTGGGCAAAGATAGTCGAAAAATCAAAGAAATGGGTGCTCTACCCCTCTTTTGGAGAGACAGAGCACCCAATTCCTTAGGCTTTATATGGCTTTATTAATTACTTAATAATACCTGTATTAACAAGTACGCCATTCTTAGTGGTGAAACCAGCAAAGAGTCCGTATGAAATGTCGCCATTTGCAGAGAACTTGATGGTGTTACCAGTGACGCTCTTGCCGTTGTAGGCCTTAACCCAAGCAAGCATCTTCGCACGTGTTGTGTTGCCCTTTAAGATTCCTTGAAGAAGGATGTTGGCAGCATCTAGTGATTCAACTGAGTAAACACCAGATGAAACGCCCATTTTCTTCTTGTAATCAGCTTCTAGCTTTGCGCTAACGCCAGCTAGGCCGCCTACACCAGTAACACGTGAACCTTCAGCAGATGCTCCCGCAAGCTTTGGGAACTCCTGGTTGAAGACTCCGTCGCCGCCAGCGAAGATCGCCTTTGAACCTGAGTCACGTAGTTGCTTGATGAATACAGCTGCTTGGCTGTAGTAGCCGGTGTAGATAACTACATCAGCCTTTGAAGTTGCGATCTTTGCGATTGTTGGTGAGAAGTCAGTAGTTGTATTTGGGACTGAGTCAGTTCCAACAACAGTTGCTCCAGCAACCTTCTTAAGACCTGATGTTACGTAACCAGCTAGTGGTACAGCGTATGAAGATTGGTCATCAAAGATGAAAACCTTGGCATTTGATACGCCAGCTGTTGCGTACTTAGCTAGTGCTGGACCCTGTAGATCGTCCTTACCAACTACGCGGTGGAATACTGGACCACCGAAGTCAGGTGAAGCTGAATCTGTTATAGATACGCGAGTTGCTGATGGAGAGATCATTACTAATCCGCCAGCCTTATAGAAAGGTAGTGATGCGATTGTTGCGCCTGAGTATGCAGGTCCAACTAGGCCAAGAATCTTCTTATCCTTACCGATTCCTGGAGCAACTGTTCCAGCTACTGCTGGGTCGCCTTGATCGTCAACTGAAACTAGCTTTACGTTGTACTTTGCTTTGTGCTTTGCATTGAAAAGCTTGATTGCATACTTAACTGCATTCTGCTCATCAGTACCAGTTGATGCTTCGCCACCAGATAGTGGACCCTGGTATGCAATGTAAACAGTCTTTGGTGCTGCGTTTGCTGAAGTCTGTGCTGCTGCAACTCCAAATACGAGTGCTGCTGCTGAAACAACGGCAAGTGAACGCTGGATCTTCTGGTTCATTTATTGCCTTTCCTGTTCTTGTGTCCCGGGACAGGGAGGGGTTGAGCGTAACGGGAGGGGTGAGGTTTGGACAAGCCCAGACAGCTCAAATCTCGATATTTTTACGCTTGTTAAATTACATCTATGTAACATTTCGGGCGAACTCCCAATTGGCTTCGCTTCTAATTGCGAAGTCCTTGCACCTTACTTATCGGGAACGGCTGAAGGCGAAATAACCGCTTCGGCGACTTCTTTCATGGTGATTCGGCGATCCATAGCCGCTCGTTGAATCCAAGAAAACGCTTCGGGTTCAGTGAGGTTTAACGCCTTCATCAAAATACCCTTAGCGCGATCAATTACTTTGCGAGTCTCTAGTCGATCATGAAGATCTGCAACTTCATCGGCGAGTGAGCGCATTTGATTATGACGACTGATCGCAATTTCAATTGCTGGAACTAAATCAGAGATCGTAAATGGTTTAACTACATATGCCATAACGCCAGCATCGCGCGCACGATCAACTAACTCTCGCTGACTAAATGCAGTCAACATTAGAACTGGTGCGATCGTGATGATTTTTTCAGCGGCCGAAATACCATCAAGGACTGGCATCTGCACATCTAGGATCGCTAGATCTGGTTTATGTTCATTAGCTAATGCGATTGCTTCTTCACCGTTAGTCGCTTGGGCAATAACTTCATAGCCAGCTTCGGTGAGCATCTCAACTAAGTCCATACGAATTAAAGTTTCGTCTTCGGCAACCAAAATGCGAGTGGCAGGTGAAGTAGAGCTCTTGCTACCGCTCTGTGAATTCATGTGCCTCGAGTCGGATTCGAACCGACACTATGCAGTGTTTGAGACTGCCCTCTCTACCGTTGGAGTACCGAGGCTAGAACGGTAATTGTAGCGGTAAGAAAATTGGCTACGAAACGCAGTTAGTTAGCGATACGCAGGCGCAGCGCCGGAAATGGCATCACCAATTCGGTGCACGCGCATCGCATTTGTTGATCCTGGAATTCCGGGAGGTGAGCCAGCAACGATCATTACATTCTCGCCCACTACCCCACGGCCACTTTCGACTAGCAAGGTATCTACTTGCTTAACCATCTCATCAGTGTGGCTAACCATTGGCATGATCATTGACTCGATGCCCCAAGAGAGCGCTAATTGATTAAAGGTTGCCGGATCTGGCGTAAGTGCCAAGATTGGGATCGGTGAGCGAAGCCGAGACATACGACGAGCTGAGTCACCGCTCTTGGTGAATGCGACCAAGAATTTGGCATCGACAATCTTGCCAACTTCAACGGCAGCCTTAGTAATAGCGCCACCTTTTGTTTTTGGCTGAGTGCGCATCGGACGAATTCGGTCCATCATGTCTTGCTCTGTTTTAACAATTATGCGAGACATAACCTGTACTGCTTCTATCGCAAAAGCACCCACACTAGTTTCGCCAGAGAGCATCAGCGCATCAGCGCCATCTAGAACCGCATTTGCGCAGTCAGTTGCTTCGGCGCGAGTTGGCGTTGAATTCGTAATCATTGAATCAAGCATCTGTGTTGCCACGATTACTGGTTTAGCTGCTTCGCGAGCAAGTTCGATACAGCGCTTTTGCACTAGTGGTACATCTTCAATTGGTAGCTCGACTCCGAGATCGCCACGAGCAACCATGATGCCATCGAAAGCATCAACAATTTCTTGCAAGTTTTCAACTGCTTGTGGCTTTTCAATCTTGGCAATAACTGGGCGACGAATTCCAACTTCATCCATGATTATGTGAACATCTTTGATGTCAGCCGCACTACGAACGAATGAGAGCGCTATAAAATCTGCACCTGCTGCTAAGCCCCAACGAAGATCTTCTTTATCTTTTTCAGATAGCGCTGGAACGGAAACTGCGACACCTGGCAAGTTAATACCTTTGTTATTACTAACTGTGCCTGGCTCAATAACTTTAGTTACAACATCGTTGCCTTTAACTTCAACAACTTCGACAGTTACTTTTCCATCATCAATCAAAATTCGATCGCCTGGCTTGCAATCACCAGGTAGGCCTTTATAAGTGGTTCCGACGCGCTCTTTGGTGCCTTCAACTTCATCAGCGGTGATGGTGAAAATATCTCCGCGAGCCAAGTCGTGTGGACCATTTGCAAAACGAGCCAAGCGAATTTTGGGACCTTGCAAGTCGACCAAAATAGCAATTGGCTGGTTTGTTTCGGCAGCAACTGAGCGAACTAAATCAAGGCGACTCTGATGTTCGTCGTATCCCCCGTGAGACAGGTTTAGCCGAGCCATGTTCATGCCAGCTGCAATCAGCTCATGAACCTTCTCGGAAGATTCAACAGCTGGACCCATCGTGCATACAATTTTGGCGCGGCGCATATATATAGCCTATCTAGTTAGTTTCTAATTGAGGTCTAATTGATTTTTAATTAGACCATCATTGGGCGAGCGGTAGGAAGTATCGGTGATGGCAATTGCGTGTCACCAGTTAGGTACTTATCTACCTCAGCCGCTGCGCTGCGGCCTTCTGCGATCGCCCAAACAATGAGCGATTGTCCACGACCGGCGTCGCCGGCCACAAAAATTCCATCCTGGCTGCTTTGGTAATCCAAGCCGCGCTTGATATTTCCACGTTCATCGAGCTCAACTTCGAGCTGGTCGATCAGCGCGGTTTTTTCTGGTCCAGTAAATCCCATTGCTAAGAAAACAAAATCAGCCGGCAATTCTTTTTCAGTTCCCGCAACTGGTTCGAATTTGCCATTTTCAAATTTAGTTTCGACAATTTTAAGCGCTCGCAAATTACCATTTCCATCGCCTAAGAATTCTTCGGTGCTAACGGCAAACATACGATTATCTAACTCTTCGTGAGCACTCGATACGCGATAGATCATTGGATATGTCGGCCAAGGCTGCCCGGCTGGACGTTCTTCGGTTGGACGCGGCATGATCTCAAGTTGAGTAACACTTGCTGCGCCTTGACGAACCGAGGTTCCTAGGCAGTCAGCACCGGTGTCGCCGCCGCCAAGAATTACTACATGCTTACCTGACACATTAATTTCTGGGGTCTCAGTTTCACCTAAGCCCTGACGATTGCCCCAAGGTAAAAATTCCATCGCTTGATATACACCTTTAAGGTCTCGGCCAGGAACGTTGATATCTCGCCACTGTGTTGCGCCAACTGCTAAAACAATTGCATCATATTTAGTGCGTAACTGTGATCCAGTAAGTTCTACGCCAACGTTAACGCCTGGGCGAAAACGAGTTCCCTCTTTGGTCATCTGATCTAAACGACGATCGAGAATTGCTTTCTCCATTTTAAACTCTGGAATTCCGTAGCGAAGCAATCCGCCAATTTTATCGGCGCGGTCATAAACGGCGACTGTGTGACCCGCTCTAGTTAATTGCTGCGCTGCTGCCAAACCTGCCGGGCCGGAACCAATTACAGCAACTGTTTTGCCAGTTAGTCGGTCAGCAATTAATGGTTCGACATTGCCATCTTTAAAAGCTTCTTCGATTGTGCGTAGCTCAATTTGCTTGATAGTTACGGCAGTCTTGTTGATTGCTACAACGCAAGCAGTTTCGCAAGGTGCTGGGCATAGACGACCAGTGAATTCAGGGAAGTTATTTGTTGCGTGCAAACGATCGATTGCCTCGTTCTTATCTCCGCGCCAAATTAAGTCATTCCACTCTGGAATTAAATTGCCAAGTGGGCAACCTGAATGGCAGAACGGAATTCCGCAATCCATACAGCGGCCAGCTTGTTTCTGTAGATCTGGGAAAGCTTGCTCTTCGTAGACTTCTTTCCAGTCTTTAATGCGCACATCGACCGGGCGACGAGTAGGTAACGCGCGATCAGTGGTTAAGAATCCTTTTGGATCAGCCATTTACTGCTACCTCCATTACGACTTGATCAACTGGCAAACCTTCGCGAGTGGCTCGCTCGATTGCGGCAAGCACGCGGGCATAGTCACGTGGCATTACTAGAGTGAAACGAGTAATCGCTGCTGACCAATTAGCTAATAGTCCAGCGGCAATTTCAGAACCAGTTTCAACTTGGAAATCAGAAACTAAGGATTTCAAAATTTCTTTCTGATCTTCTGGTACCGCCATCAAATCAACCATCTCAGTATTCACATTGGCGCTATCAATATCGAGCATGAATGCACGTCCACCAGACATACCAGCTGCAAAGTTACGACCAGTTGCACCAAGAACCACAACCGTTCCGCCAGTCATGTATTCGCAACCATGATCGCCAATACCTTCAACGATTGCGATTGCGCCGGAATTACGAACGCAGAACCGCTCGCCCACCTTGCCGCGCACATAAATCTTGCCTGAGGTAGCGCCATAACCAATTACGTTTCCAGCAATTACGTTGGCCTCTGACTTAAAGGTAGCTTTTTCATCAGGGCGAACCACAACAGTGCCACCAGAAATGCCTTTTGCAACATAGTCGTTGGAATCACCATAAAGACGAATCTTCAGACCACTTGGAATAAATGCACCGAGTGATTGACCAGCAGAACCATGCAGAGTCACATCGATGGTTCCTGCAGGCAAACCGTTACCGCCGTAACGACGAGTTATTTCGGCACCCAACATAGTTCCGACGGTGCGGTTTACATTTCGAACTGGCAAATCAATTTTTACGGCCTCGCCCTTAGTAAGTGCAGCATCAGCTAATTGAATTAACTTGTTATCTAGAGCTGCAGCTAAGCCATGATCTTGCGTTGAAGTGTTGTGAAGTGGGCTTTCAACATCTGGTCGCACCAAGAGAGGCGCTAAATCTAGCCCGGCTGCTTTCCAGTGATTAACCGCATCACGGGTATCAAGGGACTCAACATGACCGACTGCTTCAAGCAATGTGCGATATCCAAGTTGGGCTAACAGTGCGCGAACTTCTTCGGCAATGTATTCAAAGAAAGTTTCGACGAATTCTGGCTTGCCGCTAAAGTTTTTACGCAGTTCTGGATTTTGAGTAGCAACACCAACTGGGCAGGTATCAAGATGGCAGACGCGCATCATAATGCAACCTGAAACAACCAGTGGAGCTGTAGCAAAACCAAATTCTTCAGCGCCCAGTAGCGCGGCAATAACGACATCGCGACCAGTCTTTAACTGTCCATCTGCCTGAACCACAATGCGATCACGCAAATTGTTAAGCAACAGGGTCTGTTGAGTTTCAGCTAATCCGAGTTCCCAAGGCGCACCAGCATGCTTAAGCGAAGTAAGTGGTGAAGCGCCTGTGCCACCATCGTGGCCAGAAATAAGTACAACGTCTGCATGTGCTTTGGAAACACCCGCAGCAACAGTGCCCACACCTACCTCGGCTACTAACTTAACGTGAACGCGCGCGTTCTTATTTGCATTCTTTAGATCGTGGATTAGCTGAGCTAAATCTTCGATTGAATAAATATCGTGATGTGGTGGTGGTGAAATCAAGCCAACACCTGGGGTTGAATAGCGAATCTTGGCAATCCACGGATAAACCTTGTTGCCGGGCAATTGACCGCCTTCACCTGGCTTGGCACCCTGTGCGATTTTGATCTGAATGTCATCGGCGTTAACTAAGTAATCTGACGTAACACCGAAACGACCTGATGCAACCTGCTTGATGGCAGATCGCTTCGAGTCACCATTTGTTTCCTTGATATAGCGAGCCGGATCTTCGCCGCCTTCGCCAGTATTTGATTTAGCACCTAATCGGTTCATTGCAATAGCTAAGGTCTCGTGTGCCTCTTGCGAAATCGAGCCAAGTGACATTGCCCCAGTTGAGAAACGCTTTACGATTTCTGAAACTGGTTCAACTTCATCAATTGAAATTGGTTCGCGCACACCGTCGGCAAATTTAAAGAGGCCACGAAGCGTCGTCAAACGTTGGCTTTGCTCATCAACCCGGTTGGTGTAACGCTGGAAAATATCAAAACGCTTATTGCGAGTTGAATGCTGCAATGCAAAAACAGTTTCTGGATCGAACAAGTGTGGTTCGCCATCGCGGCGCCACTGGTATTCGCCACCAGTTGGCAAGCGCTTGGCACCAGGAACTTCTCCCCCAGGTGGATATGCAATGTGATGACGCGCAATTGTTTCTTGCGCGATGATGTCTAAACTAATTCCGCCTAAGCGAGAAGTGGTTCCAACAAAGAATTCATCAACAACTTCTTGGCTGATGCCGATAGCTTCGAAGACTTGAGCGCCGGTATATGAAGCAATCGTTGAAATACCCATCTTGGACATAACTTTGAGCACGCCTTTACCTAACGCCTTAATCAAGTTACGCACGGCTTTTTCAGGGGCGATGCCAGTTATTACGCCTTGGCGAACTAAATCTTCGGCAGATTCCATCGCAAGGTAAGGATTTACTGCAGCAGCGCCGTAACCGATTAGCAGAGCCACATGGTGCACTTCGCGTACATCGCCGGCTTCAACAACTAATCCAACTTGGGTTCGCTTCTTCTCGCGAATTAAATGGTGATGAACTGCAGATGTCAGTAATAAGGATGGAATAGGCGCATCTTCAGCATCGCCATCGCGATCAGAGAGCACAATTAAGTGTGCACCATCATCGATGGCTTTCGAAACTTCGCGCTTGATCTCATCAATGCGCTTGCGAAGTGCCTGGCCATCGCCATTTACTGGGAAAAGTCCGCGAACGACATAGGCGGCAAGGTCTGGATACTCATCATCGGCATTAACATGAATAATCTTTGCTAACTCATCATTATCGATAACTGGGAATGCTAGTGAAATTTGTCGGCACGAAGCTGGGCCTGGATCAAGCAAGTTATGTTCTGGCCCAATAGAGCCACCGAGTGAAGTTACTAGCTCTTCGCGAATTGCATCAAGTGGTGGGTTAGTTACTTGAGCAAAGAGTTGCGAGAAATAATCAAAGAGCAAGCGAGGTTTGGCTGAGATTGCCGCTATTGGTGAATCACTACCCATTGACCCTAGTGGCTCAGCACCGTTACGCGCCATTGGGGTAATCAAAACTTTCAATTCTTCTTCGGTATAACCAAAGGCACGTTGACGGCGAACAACTGATGAGTGTGGGTAAACAATATGTTCGCGTGATGGCAGATCAGCTAATTTAACAATGCCATCTTGCAGCCACTCGCCATAAGTTTCGGCATCTGCCAGGGAATCTTTAATTTCGTCATCTTCAATAATGCGACCAGCTGCGATATCAACTAAGAACATCTTGCCTGGTTGCAAGCGGCCTTTGCGAACAATCTCCTCTGGCGCGAAATCTAGAACGCCTACTTCGCTAGCCAAAACAACTAGACCATCTTTAGTAACCCAATACCGAGATGGACGTAAACCATTGCGATCAAGCACTGCTCCAACTTGATTTCCATCTGTGAAAGTTACGCACGCAGGACCATCCCAAGGTTCCATAAGTGAGGCATGGAAGGCATAGAAATCACGTCGCTTTTGCGACATCGATGCATGATTTTCCCAAGCTTCTGGAATCATCATCAAAACTGAATGTGGCAGCGAGCGCCCGCCTAAGTAAAGCAATTCAAGAACTTCATCAAAGGAAGCTGAATCAGAGCCAGACATTTCAACTATTGGAAATAAGCGCTTGAAATCTCCGGGAATCACATCGGATTCAAGGAGTGATTCACGAGCACGCATCCAGTTACGGTTTCCCTTAACAGTATTGATCTCGCCGTTGTGCGCAATAAATCGGTAAGGGTGAGCTAGCGGCCATGAAGGGAAGGTATTAGTCGAAAAACGAGAGTGAACAAGTGCCAGTGGAGATTTAACTCGAGCATCACTTAAGTCTGGGAAAAATTCTTCAAGCTGCCCAGTTGTGAGCATGCCTTTATAAACAATGGTCTGAGCCGATAGAGATGGGAAATACACATCTAGCGAATGTTCAACACGTTTACGCAGACAAAATGCCAATCGATCTAGTGCGATTCCAGATTCGCCATTTGCGCCAGCAAGGAATAGCTGTTCGAACTTTGGCATAACGCCAAGGGCGGTCTTTCCCAAAGATGATGAATTAATTGGAAGTTCGCGCCAGCCCAGGACAACTAAACCTTCTTCAGCTGCCATCGCGGCAATTTCATTTTGGAAATCAAAACTTTGGCCAACAAAGGCAATACCAGTTGCATAACTTCCGGCAGCTGGCAACTTAAATTCGGTAACTGCTTGATAGAACTCATCGGGAACACGAATTAGAATTCCGGCACCATCACCGCTATCTGGTTCAGCACCTGATGCACCGCGATGTTCAAGATTGCGAAGAGCTGTTAGAGCTTGGGCAACAATTTCGTGAGTGGCAACTTTATTTAGAGTAGCAACCATCGCAACGCCGCATGCATCATGCTCGTTTGCTGGGTCGTAAAGACCTTGTGCTAGAGGAAACTCTTTTGGGATTGCCATTGGGTTATCGCCAGATCCTTTGCTACTAGTTGTCTTGTGCCGCTAAATTCACGGGACAACTTTGGCCCTGGTCGTACTGGTTCTCGATCGTCGAGAAGGGTAAGAGTAGCAATCTAGCCCCTGAAAAGGTAAGCCCGTTCCGATTTAACGCAAGGGAATTTGTGTGATCTGCGTCGGTAGATTTAGATGCCACTTATGTGCGCAATATGGCCAATGCCCGCGGTGATTGCCATTCCTAGGCAGCCACCAATCATCACGCGCACGGTTGGTTTCATAACAGCTGTGCCAGATGTGCGAGCACTTATTAGACCAGTCGCGAAAAGTCCGAGTAGCGTGAAAGAAACGATGCTCACGGCTACTGCCCCAGCAGTTGGTGCAAATGCTCCGGCAAAAGGAATCAACCCGCCCATTGTGAAGCTAAGCGCCGAGGCAATCGCGGCTTGAACTGGGCGTGCTTTTGTACTTTCGAATTGACCTAACTCATCACGAAGATGTGCTTCAAGCGGATCTTTGGCATGCATCTGCTCGACAACTTCGAGTGCTAATTCGCGGGTTAGGCCTCGGTTAACATAGATCTCAACGAGTTCAAGAAATTCACCTTCTGGGTCAACGGCCAAATGTTCAATCTCAAGCAAGCGATCAGACTCTTCGATATCGTTTTGTGCGCGAACTGAAACATATTCGCCAACAGCCATCGACATGGCACCTGCTGAAATACCAGCAATTCCAGCAGTGATTAAAAAACTGTCGCTCACACGAGCTGCGGCTATACCAATCATTAGCGACGCAGTTGAAACTAAGCCATCGTTTGCGCCAAGTACGGCGGCACGTAACCAGCCAGCACGATGAGTGCGGTGCTGTAAGTTCCTTTGGTAGACATCCTCTAGCGCCATATTTGGATACTACCCGATCTCATCTGATTTAGTCCTTGCGAAACGAAATGCCGCAATGCACGCTAAGGCCCCAACGACCAGTGCCGTCCATAAATTAACCCGTAAACCTAAGATTGTGTTTGCATCATCAATACGTAGCGATTCAATCGCGAATCTGCCTACGCAATAAAGTGCTACATAGATCGCAAAGCCTTGACCGGCTCTTAGTTTTGACGTTAGCCAAATCAATAGCGCTGCAACTAATAAGCACCAAATCGCTTCATAGAGAAAAGTTGGATGAAAAGTTTCATATTTCAGATATCCGATAGGTCTTTTAGAAAGTGGAATCTCAAGTGACCAAGGCCCGGAAAATGGACGGCCAAAAAGTTCACCATTAAACCAATTTCCGATTCGCCCAATTGCTTGCGCAATCAGAATTCCAGGCGCTAGGGCATCTAGAAATAACCGAAAACTTGGTAACTCTAAACCTTTGGCACGCTTGCGATAACCAAACCAAGCAGCGAGTGCGCCTAATGAGATGGCGCCCCAAATACCGAGGCCGCCTTCATAGATCTTGAGTGCATCAAAGGGATTTCCATTTTCGCCAAAGTATGGCGCAGGTGAGGAAATAACATGATAGATCCGCCCACCGATGATTCCGGCTGGAACTGCGTAAATCGCTACGTCGGCAACTACTCCGATTGATTGCTCGCTGTTATTTGCAAATGCGCGGTATCGCTTATTGCCTAACCAGATCGCAACAGCAACGCCAATAATTATGCATAACGCATAGTAATGAACAGTAATCGGCCCAATTCCGATCGCCGAATTACTTGGCGTAGGAATTGAGGAGAGCATTAATTAGCCTGCGATTGCTTTAGCAAATGCCTCAGCATTGAAGTATTCAGTATTACGGTCAAGCTCTTTACCGTTTACAAATACCGTTGGGGTCGAATTAACGTTTGCTTTTGCCCCAGCTTCGGCAACATTTCTAACCCAGTCAGAATATCCACCATTATCAACACAAGTTGCGAACTCAGGTGAAGTAATTCCGATTGCAGCACCAATGCTCTTTAAGAATGTGGCATCAATTGCACCCGCATTTTCAGCCGGTTGATTTGCGTAGAAAGCTTTATGGAAAGCTAAGAATTTATCTTGATCGGCTGCACATGCTGATGCGTTAGCGGCCAAAATTGATTCAGTTCCGAGGAACGAAAGAACGTGATAAACGACTTTAGCTTTCTTCTCTTCAATGGCTTTTTCCAAAGTCATACCGTTGATGGCTTCAAAGCGAGCGCAAACTGGGCATTGGAAATCTTCGTAGATATCAATCGTTGGCACATTTGGAACATCTGCGTTAAATACGATTCCATAACCATCGGCTTTAGATACGCTCGAAGGAATTGCAGCGGTTTCAGATCCTTTTGACCCGAAGTATGAGAAGGCAGCTCCAACAACTACAACCAAGGCAACCATTGCGATTACCAAATTGCGAGTGAACTTATCTCCACCAGATGAACTAGTTGCCATTTTCTTGCACTCCTTCAGTTTTCGTTAATTTTTCTAATGCAAACCGTGTCACAGGGTAGCGAACTAAATATAAAGCCAACAATGCCAAGCCAGAATCCCGCAGAATTTCGCTCAAATACTTAGTTTCGCCTGGGTCAACTGTGCCGCCACCACCGAAACAGCCACAATCGATAGATAGGCCACGGGCCCAGGCCTGAGAAATTGCTGCGATAAACAGAACCATCAAGACGCCACCTGCGATTGCCGAAAATCTGACGGCGATTCCTAGAACCAAAAGGACTCCGAGACCAACTTCGGCCCAAGGCAAAGCAATTCCGAGGACGTTGGCTAACCAGATCGGAAGCACTTCATATGCGCGCACTGACATCTGTGATTTTGCGGGAGTGAAAATTTTTAGCCAACCAGCTGCGAAAAGTACGCCGCCTAAAACTAAGCGAGATAACAATCCAAACCAAGATCCGTACTTACTGCTGGCAAACTTTTCAATAAAGTTAAGAATCATCTTCCCTCGCGAACGCCTTTAGCGAGTTCGCTGGCTAAGCGCGCCACTGCAGTTAGTGCGCTTTCTTCATCGGGTGCATCCTGAATTGCCTTAATAAAAGCTGATCCGACAATTACGCCATCGGCAAATGCGGCAACTTCTTTAGCTTGCTCGCGATTGGAAACACCTAGACCCACACTGATTGGCTTATCGCTAACTTTGCGCAAGCGAGCTACTAGTTCGCCGGCTCCACTTGAAATACCAGAACGAGCACCCGTCACACCCATCAAGCTAGCTGCGTAAATAAACCCACCGCATTGATCAGTTACTTTAACTAATCGCTCTGCCTTAGTACTTGGCGCTACAACATAAATTGGATTTATCGAACTGGTATCTACTGCCACGCGCCACTCATCAGATTCTTCGATGGTTAGATCTGGCGTAATAACTCCAGAACCGCCATTGTCAGCAATTGATTGGGCAAACTTTGCTGCGCCATATCTTTCAATTGGATTCCAGTACGTCATTACAACGGCTGCAACACCTTGATCAGTTGCATGCTTAAGTGCTGCAAAAACTTCAGTTGCGCCGGTGCCATTTTCTAGCGCTTGCGTTGCAGCTGCTTGAATGGTTGGACCATCCATCACTGGATCGCTATATGGGTAGCCAATTTCAATCGCATCTACCCCAGCTTTGGCTAGGGTTTCAATTACTTTGTGGCAACCTGCTTGAGAAGGAAACCCGGCTGGAATATAGGCAATTAACGCTGCGCGATTCTCGGCGCGAGTCTTAACAAATAGCTGATCAAGCGCCGTATTGGTGCTCACTAAAGCGGAATTCCAAAATAGTTAGCCGCAGTCTGCACATCTTTGTCACCACGACCAGAAAGATTTATCAAAAGCGTTGCATCAGGCCCAAGTTCATTTCCGACTTGTAGCGCACCTGCTAACGCATGCGCCGTTTCAATTGCCGGAATAATTCCCTCAGTTTGGCAAAGTAGCGCGAACGCCGCCATTGCATGCGCATCAGTGATCGCGCGATACTCCGCACGACCAATGTCATGAAGATAAGCGTGTTCTGGACCAACACCTGGGTAATCCAGGCCAGCTGAAATTGAATGTGACTCAACTGTTTGGCCATTTTCATCTTGCAAAACGTATGAGCGAGTGCCGTGAAGAACTCCTCGAGTTCCGCCCGTAATTGTTGCGGCATGGCGACCAGTTTCAACACCATCACCACCTGCTTCAAGTCCGATCAAACGCACATCTTTATCTTTAATAAAGTCATGGAAGATTCCGATTGCATTTGAACCGCCACCAACACAAGCTAAAACTGCATCAGGAAGTTTTCCGGTTAATTCAATTACTTGAGCGCGGGCTTCTTCGCCAATAATTTTATGGAAATCGCGCACCATGGTTGGAAATGGATGCGGTCCAGCAACAGTGCCTAATAGGTAATGAGTATTTTCAACATTGGTAACCCAATCGCGCATGGCTTCATTGATGGCATCTTTTAAAGTTCGCGAACCTGAAGTCACTGGAACTACTTGAGCGCCTAACAATTTCATACGTGCCACATTCAGCGACTGACGCTTGGTATCTTCTTCGCCCATGTAAACAACGCACTCAAGGCCCATTAACGCTGCCGCAGTTGCAGATGCGACGCCATGTTGGCCAGCGCCAGTCTCGGCAATGATGCGAGTCTTGCCCATACGCTTAGTTAGAAGTGCTTGTCCTAAAACATTATTAATCTTATGGCTACCTGTGTGATTTAAATCTTCGCGCTTTAGAATAATGCGTGCACCACCGGCGTGCTCGGCAAATCGCTTTGCCTCTGTAATGATGCTTGGTCGACCGCTATACGTGCGATGGAGTTCGGCTAACTCGGCCTGAAAGATTGGATCCTTAAGTGCTGAGGCATGTGCCGCTTCTAGTTCTTCAAGGGCACCGATCAAAGCTTCGGGCACAAAGCGGCCACCGTAGGGACCAAAATGGCCCAGACCATCGATTACTAACTTTGAATCCAACATGGGTAAATCCTACCTTTGGCCCAACAGTTCGCGCATTGCCAATTTCGGATCCCCCGCCTTAACCAAGGCTTCGCCGACCAAAATCGCGTTAGCGCCATATTTTTGGGCAAATTCGACATCACTGCGGTGAGAAATTCCCGATTCAGCAACTCGGATTAATTCAGCCGGAATCCCGGGCAAAAGTTCGGCAAATGCTTTCGAATCAACTTCCAGTGTCTTGAGATTACGAGAGTTAATTCCGATTAATTCAGGTTTAATTTCAAGAGCTCGCTCTAACTCGTTGTTGGTATGCACTTCAACAAGTGCTCGCATTCCTAACTCACTTGTTAAAGCCGCAAATTCATTTAACTGGCCGTCACTTAGGCCAGCCACAATCAGTAGTACTAGATCGGCACCATGTGCTCTAGCTTCGAAGAATTGATATTCATCAACCATAAAATCTTTTCGCAAAATTGGTACCGACACTCGCTTACGAACCGCATCAAGATCAGCCAACGAACCGCTAAATCTACGCCGTTCGGTTAGAACGCTGATCGCACTTGCACCAGCTTCTTGGTATTGCTCAGCCAACGCTGCTGGATCTGCAATAGTTGCTAAAGCACCTTTACTTGGTGAGGAACGCTTAACTTCGGCGATCACGGCCATCTCCTGTGCGCGCATAATTGGTAAGCAATCAATTACTGGTGCTGCCCCATAAGCTGCAGCTTCAATTTCACTCCACGGAATTTTTCGATCGGCTAAATCTTCTTTTACGCCGGCAATTATTTCATCGAGAACGCTCATCGTTCAGACACACTATCTTGAGTTGGGTCTATCCCCTGGTCTTGCGCATTCCAATCAGAAATCTTGTGTGGTTTGCGTTCATATCTGGCAGATAGTTTTAGCGAACGACTTAAAAGCAAAGTGATTGCAACCACGACAATTGCTGAAATCAATATCTCAACTGCGTTATTCATTTACTAACCAAATCATTGGCCGCTCTAATTGCACCCAGTACGGCTGCTGCCTTGTTATGGCACTCTTGATTTTCTGATTCCGCATCTGAATCAGCGACGACACCAGCACCTGCTTGAACATAAGCTTTGCCATTTTTAATCAACGCAGTTCGAATTGCAATGCAAGTATCGATATTTCCGGTGAAATCTATATAACCAATTGCGCCACCATAAAGTCCGCGCCTGGTTGGTTCTAGCTCTTCAATAATTTCCATCGCCCGTGGTTTCGGAGCACCAGATAACGTGCCAGCCGGGAAAGTTGCAAAGAGAGCGTCGACCGGCAGTGCATCACTTGCCAATTTTCCAATCACTGTTGAAACAATATGCATGACATGCGAATAGCGTTCGATGTGCATGAATTCGACAACTTCAACACTGCCCGCCGCACATATACGGCCCAGATCATTGCGCCCTAGGTCAACCAACATTAAATGTTCAGCGCGTTCTTTGGGATCTGCTAATAGCTCAGTTGCTAAGCGCGCATCTTCTTCGGGTGAATCAGAGCGCTTGCGCGTTCCGGCAATCGGATGAACCATTACCTCGCCATCGGTTACTTTTACAAGTGCTTCAGGGCTAGAACCAACTACCGAAACACCATCGGCGAAATGGAATAAATACATATAAGGACTTGGATTATGTAAGCGAAGCATGCGATACACATCGATTGGTTGAGCTTTGCACTCAATCTCAAAACGTTGAGAAAGTACGACTTGAAAAGCTTCGCCCGCCAAAATCTCTTCTTTAATCGCGGCGACTTTGGCCAAGAACTCCGGCGTTGAAATATTCGAATCGATCGAACCGCTTACTGGCTTACTTAACTCGGAAAGATAGCCAGGAAGCGGTGACGTTAAGTCTTTAGCCATTTGGTCTAATCGGGCAACGGCTGCGTGATACGCCTCATCAACTCGCTCATCGCTACCGTCCCAGTTGATCGCATTGGCAATCAAGGTAATCGTGCCGTCGCTGTGATCAAGCACGGCCAGATCTGTAGTTAGCATAAAAGCTAACTCGGGAATCTGTAAATCATCGATTGCTAAGTTAGGTATTTTCTCTAATCTGCGTACGCTGTCATAACCAAGGTAGCCGACTAACCCACCAGTTAACGGTGGTAGCCCAGCAATTTTTGGTGACTTCAAATGGTTAGCACTCAATCGAAGCGCGGCTAATGGATCAATGCCAGTTGGCGCACCAGCCGGTGGCTTACCTAACCAAGTTGCTAAACCATCTTTGGCAGTCAAAGTTGCTTCGCAATTAACGCCGATGAATGAATAACGCGACCAAGCACCGCCATGTTCGGCAGATTCCAATAAAAAAGTAGCTGGGCGATTAGCCCCCAGCTTGCGATACACCGCAAGTGGAGTTTCGCCATCGGCTAATAATTTACGGGAAACCGGAACTACATTAAAGTTGCGGGCATGCTCACGAAATTCAGCTAATTGCATCGCAACTACTCGCCGATCAATTCATTATGGAAACAAGTGCGATCGCCGGTATGACAAGCTGCACCTACTTGTTCTACTTTAATTAAAATTGCATCGCTGTCACAATCTAGCGAAACCGAAATTACTTTTTGAGTGTGACCTGAAGTGGCACCCTTAACCCATAACTCATTACGTGAGCGGGACCAATAAGTAGCTGCTTTTGTGGTTAACGTTTGTGTCAAAGCAGCTTGATTCATATAGGCCAACATCAAAACTTCACCAGTTGCGGCATCTTGGGCAATCGCTGGGATCAAGGCGCTGGGATCACTAAACCGAGCAATTAACTCAGCCGGAAATTCGATTGCGCTCATTAGGCAATTCTGCCCTACGTGAGTGCGCTGGTGCGAACCGAATAGCCTTGCTGGCTCAAATAGCGCTTAACATCGCCGATACGATGAATGCCAAAGTGAAAAACACTTGCCGCCAATAACGCATCAGCGCCAGCATCAAGGGCTGCTGCGAAATCAGATAACGCTCCTGCCCCACCACTTGCAACTAATGGCACATTGGCAACTTGGCGAACCGCTTTGATCATGCCAATGTCATACCCAGCCCGAGTGCCATCGGCATCCATGGAGTTCAACAAGATTTCGCCAACTCCTAGAGCACAAGCTTTTTCCACCCAAGCTAAAGCATCAAGGCCCGCGCTCTCGCGACCACCATGTGTTGTGACTTCAAAACCAGACGGGGTATTAGCTCGTCTGGCATCTACGGATAAGACCAAAACTTGTGAACCAAACCGATCAACGATTTCGGAAATTAACTCAGGCCGAGCAATAGCTGCGGTATTTATCGAAATCTTGTCAGCCCCTGCTCGAAGTAAATTATTTACATCAGCCACACTTCGAATGCCACCGCCGACCGTAAGTGGAATAAAGACTTGTTCGGCTGTGCGCGCAACAACATCAAGAGTTGTTGCTCTATTCATATTGCTGGCTGAGATATCTAGAAAAGTTAACTCGTCAACACCTTCTAAGTTATAAACTTTTGCCATCTCAACTGGATCACCTGCATCTACTAAATCGGTGAAGTTAACGCCTTTTACAACTCGACCATCAGTTACATCGAGACACGCAATAACTCGACTTGCTAGCGTCATTTTCTAAAACTTTCCATTGGCAACTAAGAGCGCCTCGGGCAGAGTAAATGCACCTGCGTAGAGCGCTTTGCCAACAATCGAACCTTCGACACCGATTTCAACTAATTCGGCAATTGCGGCGATGTCGGCCAAAGATGAAACGCCTCCGCTTGCAACAACAGGTGCTTTGGTCGCAGCGCAAACAGATTTTAGTAGTTCTAGATTTGGCCCAGTTAAGGTGCCATCTTTTGCTACATCGGTAACGATGTAGCGAGAGCAACCATCGCGATCGAGTCGCTCAATAGTTTCAAATAGTTCGCCGCCCTCTTTAGTCCAGCCGCGAGCTGCAAGTGTTGTTCCGCGCACATCAAGACCTACTGCAATGCGATCGCCATATTGTTTAATCACTTTAGCTGTCCACTCGGGGTCTTCAAGTGCTGCAGTTCCTAAATTAACTCGAGTGCAGCCAGTTGCTAGTGCGCGCTTTAGTGATTCATCATCACGAATACCGCCAGAGAGTTCAACTTTTATATCTAAAGCTGCAACCACTTCAGCGAGCAGCGTCGCATTACTGCCTCGACCAAAGGCCGCATCGAGGTCAACTAAGTGCAACCATTCAGCGCCAGCTGCTTGAAATTCGAGCGCGACTTCAAGAGGTGCGCCATAGATGCTTTCTTTCTCGAGTGCGCCTTGAACCAAGCGCACTGCACGACCATCTTTCACATCGACAGCGGGTAGCAATTCTAATTTTTTCATAAGCTCTTACTCCAGTTCGAAATCAATTTTAGTCCAGCTGCGCCAGATTTTTCTGGATGGAACTGCGTAGCCGTTAACGCACCATCTTCAACTGCTGCTAAAAATGGTTCACCGTATTCAGACCATGCTTGATATTGCCCGACCGGCGCGGTCGCTGCATATGAATGAACAAAATAAAAACTTTCATTTTCGACACCAGCAAAAATTGTTGATCCAGGAGTTGTTGAAACGGTGTTCCATCCCATGTGCGGCAAGATCGGGGCGTTTAATTTCTTAACCATTCCTGGCCAGATTCCGACACCTTGGTGAGCACCATGTTCAGCATGCTCGAGCCCGCTTTCAAAGAGAATTTGCATGCCGATGCAGATTCCTAGTGTTGGGCGACCAAGTGCAACGCGTTCACGCGCAATCTCATCACCGGCCACTCCTTTAAGCCCATTCATACAGGCAGCAAATGCGCCGACGCCCGGAATAACCAAGCCAGTTGCTTCGAGAGCTGTATTGCGATCAGCAGTTACAACTACTTCGTGACCAGAGGTCGCAAATGCACGTTCAGCCGAACGTAGATTTCCGGAGCCATAATCAAGAATTGCAATCAATGATGACCTACAACGAACCCTTAGTTGATGGAATTCCAGCGACGCGACCATCTAGTGAAACCGCATCACGCAGTGCACGTGCGACTGCTTTAAATTGTGCCTCGAAAACGTGGTGTGCATTGCGACCCTCGAGAACTCGGATATGAAGCGCAATGTGTGCTTCGGCCACGATTGATTCCCAAATATGTTTTCCAAGAGTCGTATCGAAAGTACCGATTAACTCAACAATTTCTGGTTGGCGATGCACTAAATATGGTCGACCAGAGAGATCTACTGCTGCTTGCACCAATACTTCATCAAGTGGAACCATCGCGTCGCCGAAACGACGGATGCCGGCTTTGTCGCCGAGTGCCTCGCGTAGTGCTTGACCGAATGCCAGCGAAGTATCTTCAACCGTGTGGTGTGAATCGACATCAACATCGCCAGTGGTCTTGACCGTTAAATTAAAGCCAGAGTGCTTGCCGAGTTGCGAAAGCATGTGATCAAAAAATGGCACCCCAGTATCAACGTTGATCGAACCATCGCCATCTAAATTTAATTCGACGAGGACATGAGATTCCTTAGTCTTTCGTTCGACTCGGGCAGTTCTCATTCACTTATCTCCTTCTGCTAGAACTTCAGTTAGGGCCGATAGAAATGCTTGATTCTCGGCAGCAGTGCCGATGGTTACGCGAAGTTGGCCTAATAATCCCACATCTCGAATCAAGATGCCGCGATCGAGCAACTTCTGCCAGATTTGATCTGCAGGTTGCTTGAAACCGCCAAATAATAAGAAGTTTGCCGCACTAGGTGTGATCGTTAAACCTAGCTTGGTTAACTCGGCTTGCACGATCTCGCGCTGTGCGACCAAGGTATCGACGCCAGCTAAAAGTTCAGCCGAGAAAGAGAGTGCGACTTCGGCGACAGCTTGGGTGATTGCACTTAGGTGATAAGGCAATCGAACAAGTTGTAGGGCATCAATCACAGCAGGGTCTGCAATCAAATAACCTAACCGAGCTCCAGCAAAGGCGAAGGCTTTGCTCATGGTGCGAATAACAATCACATTCGGATATTGCGCAATCAACGTGGCCGCCGAGACCTCACTTGAAAATTCGGCGTAGGCCTCATCGACTACCAATAGACCGCCAAATGAAGCCGCAGCTTTTGCCAACTCGATGATCTCAGCGAGTTTAACTACTGAGCCAGTTGGATTATTTGGCGTGGTGATAAAGGTAAGAGTTGGTTTTACAGACAAGATTTGTTGAACCGCGACAGCAACATCTAGTGAATGATCATCGCGGCGCTTTCCATCAAGCCACTTAACTGAAGTTACCTTTGCAATCAGTGGATGCATTGAATAAGAAGGCGTGAAACCAAGTGCGCTTTCGCGGCCAAATGCTAGAAAAATAGATTGGATAATTTCATTACTGCCATTTGCTGCCCAGACATTGGCGACCTCAAAAGACTGGCGAGTCTGAACTGTCATGTACTTCGCTAGTCCTGCTCGCAATGCAATCGCATCGCGATCTGGGTACCGATTTAGAGTCTCGCTAACTTCGGCGACACGTTTACTAATTGCTGCGATTAAGGCAGGTGATGGCGCAAAAGGATTTTCATTGGTATTTAGTTGAGCACTTGCTGGAACTTGCGGGGCACCGTAAGGCGACATTGGCTTAAGTGGCTCGCGCAGCGGAAGCCAAGTGGGCCAGTTATTTGAATTACTCATAGTTGTTCCAGTCGAGCCGTCATCGCTTCACCATGTGCGGGTAAATCTTCCGAGTTAGCCAGAGTAACTACAGTTGGAACTAGCTCAAGGAAAGCTGCTTGATTGTAGGAAACAAAGTGCAAGCCGCGCAGGAAAGTTTGAACTGACAAACCACTTGAATGACAGGCACAACCGCCGGTAGGCAGAACATGGTTAGAGCCAGCTGCATAGTCACCTAGGGACACAGGAGTAAACCGACCAATGAACACTGCGCCAGCATTACGAATTAAATCGGCATCGCTGGCTGCATTTTTAGTTTGAATCTCTAAGTGCTCTGCTGCATATGCATTAACCACATCTAAGCCTTGTGCGATTGAATCAACTAAAACAATTGCCGACTGGATACCAGAAAGCGCTGTACTTATTCGATCACTATGTTTCGTTGCCGCAACACGAACCACTAATTCTGATTTAACTGCATTTGCTAGCTCAATCGAATTTGTAACCAGTACTGCGGCTGCAATCGGATCGTGTTCGGCTTGGCTAATTAGATCTGCTGCGACATCGCTGGCAAGAGCTGTTTCATCGGCCAAAATTGCAATTTCAGTTGGGCCAGCTTCGGAGTCAATACCAATCACGCCGCGAAGTGCGCGCTTTGCAGCGGCCACATAAATATTTCCTGGCCCGGTTACCAAATCACACTTTTCAGAGAACCCATCTATTCCATAGGCGAATAGCGCAACCGCTTGAGCTCCCCCAACTGCATAAACTTCAGTGATTCCAAGTAGTGCGCAAGTTGCCAAAATAGTTGGGTGTGGCAAACCGCCGAATTCTTTTTGTGGCGGGGATGCAACTGCAATGCTTGGCACCTTTGCAATTTGCGCTGGAACTACATTCATCATGACGCTGCTTGGATAAACCGCGCGTCCGCCGGGAACATATAGACCAACGCGATCGACTGGAATCCACTTTTCAGTAACCGTGCCGCCCTCAACTACTTGCACGCTTTTGATACTGCGCACCTGATCTTCGTGCACTTTGCGAATTCGTGAAATTGAAAGCTCGAGCGCGGTACGAATCGCTGGATCTAATTCAGCAAGTGCTTGATCAAGTGCCACTTGCGGTACTCGAATATTGGCTGGTTTAACCCCATCGTATTCTTGAGCTAACTCACGCAAGGTTTCTTCAGAGCCATTTTTTACTCGCTCGAGAATCGGTGCAATTGCAACCATGGCGGTTTCAACATCAAGCCGAGCGCGTGGAATCTCGCGGTTAATCTCGGCTTTGGTTAAAGTGCGACCACGCAGATCGAGGGTTCGTATCACACCCTTATTCTACTAATAAGAGCTATACGTTCTGCAGACAATTAACCCCGAGGATAGCTTTTAGATCAGCGCTCAAACTTGGCGAAGATGTGACCTTAAATTCGAGCTTCATCACAGTGTTGCCAGCAGGTTCTTCTAACTGCAGATGAACTTCACGCTTTCCGGGATGAGTGCGCAATATCTCTTTTAATCGATCAACTATTGGCGGTGTGCATTGAGCCACTGGCATAGTGATAACTAGTGGGCCGACTGGACCTTGTGAGATATCTGGAAAAGTAACTTCAAGTGCGGTAAATCGAAGTTGATCTTCGCGACGATCCACTCGCCCGCGAATAAGTGCAACTCGGTCAGTCGTTAAGGTAAGGGCGTATTGATTATAAGTATTCGAGAAGAAGAGTACTTCGAGAGCACCTTCGAGATCTTCGATGTTAACCACAGCCCAGTTAGAACCAGTCTTAGTAATTTTGCGAGTAATGCCTGTGATCAATCCGCCGATGGTCACAATTTGCTCGTGATCGCCGCCTTCATCAATTAACTCGGAAATTGATTTCGAGACGCTAGCGCGCAGAATATGTTCAACGCCAAGAAGCGGGTGATCAGAAACGTAGAGGCCTAACATCTCGCGTTCATAGCTCAAGAGCAGCGCTTTATCCCATTCGCCAGTTGGAACTTGAACTTCCATAGTTGCCACAGACGTGGTGCTGTCGCCACCGAATAAATCGAATTGGCCAATCGCTTCAGCGCGCTTGCTTTCAATCACCGAATCAATTGCTTCAAGGTGAATACTCATTAAACCTTTTCTTGATTCGCCCAAGGAATCAAAAGCACCAGCCTTAATCAAAGATTCAATAGTTTTCTTGTTACAAACTTGAGCATCAACTTTGGCTAAGAAATCACCAAATGAAGTGAATCGACCTTTAGCTTCGCGCGCAGCTTTAATTGACGCAACAACGCCTTCGCCAACATTTCGAATTGCAGCTAATCCAAATCGAATATCTACTCCACGTGGGGTGTACTCAGCATCTGACTCATTGACATCTGGTGGCAGAACTTTGCTTCCCATGCGGCGACATTCCGATAAATAGAGCGCTGACTTATCTTTGTCATCACGAACACTCGTTAGAAGTGCAGCCATATATTCAGCTGGGTAATTTGCTTTTAGATAACCAGTCCAATAAGAGACCATGCCATAGCCCGCGCTGTGCGCTCTGTTGAATGCGTAATCGGAGAACGGAATTAGAACATCCCAAAGACGTTTTATTGCTGTCGCTGAAAAACCATTTTCGCGCATGCCGCTTTCAAAGTGCACATACTCTTTATCTAGAACTTCACGGTTCTTCTTGCCCATTGCTTTACGTAAAAGATCTGCGCGACCTAGTGAAAAGCCAGCAACTTTCTGCGCGATCGCCATAACCTGTTCTTGATAAACAATAAGTCCATATGTATCACCCAAAATTTCTTCGAGTGGTTTCTCAAGTTCAGCATGGATTGGTTCAACGGGCTTACGTTTATTCTTACGATCGGCGTAGTTGTTATGCGCATTTTCACCCATCGGACCTGGGCGATACAACGCAATGACTGCGGAAATATCGGCAAATGAATCTGGCGCTAAGCTCTTAAGGAGTGCGCGCATTGGGCCACCATCGAGTTGAAACACGCCCAAGGTATCTCCGCGCGCAAGCAGTTCATAAGTTTTCTTATCATTGAGTTTTAGCGTCTCTAGTACTACATCCTCGCCCCGGTTAGCTTTAATGTTTAGCAGACAGTCATCAAGGACTGAAAGGTTTCGCAGCCCTAGGAAATCCATCTTTAATAACCCAGTGGCTTCGCAAGCGCCCATATCGAATTGAGTAATGATGGCGCCATCTGCTTCGCGACGATGAATCGGAATCACATCAAGTAAAGGTTGGGCCGAAAGAATCACACCTGCAGCATGGACGCCCCATTGGCGCTTTAGACCTTCCAGGCCACGAGCAGTGTCAACTACAACTTTGCTATCAGGATCAGTTTCATAAAGTTGGCGGAATTCGTTTGCTTCGCCATATCGATCATCTTGCGGATTAAAAACTCCACCTAAAGAAATATCTTTACCCATTACCGCTGGTGGCAAAGCCTTAGTCAATCGCTCGCCAATTGCATATGGATAACCAAGAACGCGGGTTGAGTCTTTAATCGCTTGTTTGGATTTGATGGTCCCGTAAGTAATGATCTGGGCAACGCGGTCTTCGCCATATTTAGTAGTGGCATAACGGATCATTTCGCTGCGTCGACGTTCATCGAAGTCCAAATCGATATCTGGCATTGAGATACGTTCTGGATTTAAGAATCGCTCGAACAAGAGCCCATGTTCAATTGGATCAAGCCCGGTAATGCCTAAGGCATATGCAACTAATGAACCAGCAGCAGAACCACGACCAGGCCCAACTCGAATGCCTTGGCTTTGCGCATGTGAAACTAGATCTGCAACCACTAAGAAGTAGCCTGGAAAACCCATTTTGTTCATAACTTCAAGTTCATAATTTAAACGTTCGGAGTATGCGGCAGGAACTTCACCATTTAATCGACGCGATAGACCAGCTTGGGATTCTTTAACCAGCCAAGTAACTTCAGTTTCACCAGCCGGGACTGGGAAAACCGGCATCAAATTTTCATTCTCACGTAATTTTACATCGCAACGTGAAGCAATCAGCAGCGTGTTATCGCAGGCTTCGGGCAACTCTTTAAAGAGTTCGCGCATCTCGGCTGCTGTCTTTAAGTAAAATTCATCGTTATCAAATTTAAAGCGTTTTGGATCAGCCAGCGTTGAACCTGATTGCACGCAGAGCAAGGCCTCATGTGATTTAGCATCGGCTTTTGCGGTGTAATGCAGATCATTAGTTGCTAAGAGCGGCAAATTCAGATCTTTCGCTAACTTCATAAGATCAGCTTTAACCCGAGTTTCAATCTCGATTCCATGATCCATTAATTCGAGGAAGAAATTATTGGCACCGAAAATATCGCGGTAATCACTTGCTGCACGTAACGCTTCTTTATATGCTCCCATGCGTAAGCGAGTTTGAATCTCACCACCGGGACAACCAGTAGTTGCAATGATTCCTTCGGCATACTTTGAAAGCAACTCACGATCCATACGTGGTTTGTAATAGAAACCTTCTAGCGATGCCAGTGAAGATAAGCGGAAAAGATTTGCTAGCCCAACGTTGTTTTCAGCCAGCATCGTCATGTGTGTATATGCGCCACCACCGGAAACATCGTCTTCGCCGCCATCGGCCCACTTAACTCGACTCTTATTAAATCTAGAATCGGGCGCAACATAGGCTTCAATTCCGATGATTGGTTTAATGCCGGCTTTAGTCGCTTGCTTATAGAAATCAAAAGCACCGAATACATTTCCGTGATCGGTCATTGCAATCGCTGGCATTTCTTGCTGAGCTGCTGCTTGAACTAATTCGCCAACGCGCGCCGCACCATCGAGCATGGAGTACTCGGTATGTACGTGTAAGTGAACGAATGAGTCAGACATTTAGATAGAGATCTTCTTTCCGGAAGCCGATTATTATGGAAGAACCGCATCACTGAGTAGCCCCAATGATGCTTGCAGGTCACTTGGATAAGGTGCCTTAAACGACATTGGTGCCCCAGTAATCGGGTGGGCAAATCGTAGTTCTAAGGCATGTAGCCAAGGACGCGCCATGCCTAAACTTTTCGCTAATACTGGGTCTGCGCCATAAGTCGTATCGCCAACTAGCGGATGATGAAGCGCAGAGAAGTGAACTCGAATCTGATGCGTACGGCCAGTCTCGAGTTCTACTTGAACAAGTGAGACCGATCGATAATATTCAATAACTTCGTAGTGAGTAATACTGATCTTGCCATTAGCAACTACGCCGAATCGATGATCTTCTTTTGGGTGACGATCAATCGGTGCATCAATCGTGCCACTTGATGGATCAATATGACCTTGAATAAGTGCATGATAAATCTTTTCAACTGTGCGGTCACGAAAAGCTTCTTTTAGTACGTGATATGCCTGGTCTGATTTTGCAACCACCATTAACCCTGAGGTTCCAACATCAAGACGATGAACAATGCCGGCACGTTCTGCTGGCCCAGTTGTAGTAATTGTGTAACCAGCGGCGGTCAAAGCACCAACCACAGTTGGACCATTCCAGCCAGGGCTCGGATGCGCAGCACAACCGACTGGTTTATCAATCACCACAATTGCATCATCATCGTAAACAACTGTTAGACCTTCAATTGGGGTCAACGGAATTGGATCAGGATTTAGCGGAGCAGGTAATAGGACTTCAATTATTTGCCCGGCCTCTACTCGTTCAGACTTTTGAAGTGCTCTACCATCGGTAGTTATATCGCCATCTTCTAGAAGTCGCACAACTGCAGTTCGAGATAGACCTAAAACTCGAGTAAGCGCGCTATCGATTCGCTCGCCAGCTACTCCCTCGGGCACAGCGAGAGTGCGCAACTCTCGATTGCTATTACTTTGCGACATCTACTGGCCCAACATTTCTAATTGTTAAAACTATTGCTAGGAACGCAGCAACTACGATCGCGCTATCAGCCAGATTAAATACTGGCCAACGGGTTAACTCGAGCCAATCAATAACTTCGCCTTTAAGAAAGCCTGGGCTTCGAAATAGTCGATCAGTTAAATTTCCTAGAACACCACCCAGGAGTAGTCCAAGGGTAGTTGCCCACCATTGTGAGGTTATTTTACTGCTGTAATAAACGATTGTGATCACAGCGGCAATTGCAATAAAGGTGAAGACAATTGTCGCCCCGGTGGCGAAACTAAAAGCGGCACCAGGGTTTCGGACCAGAGTTAATTGGAAAAAAGAACCCAGGATTTCAACTGGATTACTCGCTGAAAGGTTATTAACTGCCCAAATTTTGGAGGATAAGTCCAGCCCCCAAGTAAGTGCCGCGACTAAATAGAGGCGGCGCACGTTAGCGCCGTTCTTCCTTAGCTTTGCAGATCATGCAGAGCGTTGCGCGTGGGAAAACTTGTAAGCGGGCTTTGCCAATTGTGTTTCCACATTCTTCGCAGAGGCCATAACTCTTGGAATCAATGCGCTCGAGAGCGCGTTCGGTTTGTAGAACCATGTCACGAGCATTGATAACAAGTGACATTTCATGTTCGCGTTCGAAAGTTTTTGTACCAGCATCTGCCTGATCATCGCCAGCGCCTTCAGATGACGAATGGATCAAGTCATCCATTTCGATTTCAACTTTTGCTAATTCATCCTTGAGGCGAACCAGCTCTTTTGAAATCTCGTTGCGGATAGCTTTGAGTTCCGCCGCAGTCCATGCGCCTTCATTTTCAGCAGCAACCAATGGAGATGGTGCAGCCTTTAGCGGCTTAAGAGGCGCAACCTTTTTACTACTCTTATTAGGACGCGGTGGTGGTGGCATTACTAAACGTCGTTCTTCAACCACAACTTCAACTGGTGCGATTACAACAGTATTAACACTTACGGTTTGTGATTTTTCGTCGACACTAATTGTGGTTTTTGAACCAGCTTTAGCCGGAAATGGCTTGCCAATTGTTTTGCTCGAAGCTGGCTTAGTTGCAGCTGGACGGGCAACACTCGTTGGGGCTTTCTTAACTGGAGCGGCTTTTTTAACTGGAGAGGCTTTTTTAACTGGAGCGGCTTTTTTCGCAACGGCTTTCTTAGCTGGCGCAGCTTTCTTGGCAACAGCTTTCTTGAATGGCGCCTTCTTAGCTACTGCTTTCTTCGCTGGGGCTGCCTTTTTGGCAGGGGCTTTCTTCACAGCGGGTTTAGCACTTTTTTTGGTAGGCACGCGGGGCACCCTATGCTGAATAAGCGCTAAATGCCACTCGCGCCACCGCGCCTCATTAAAAGTAAGCCAAATTTTGGTTGCCAGCCTTTGCTTGGAATAGAATTCCCACAGGTTCAAAGCGCAATGACCAGGCCATCACCTGAGAGCGTTCCAGAAGAGGCGGCAGCTGCCGCGGTAGAACTGGAAGATGAGCGCTAGTAAATAAGTGATCCATCGCTTCTGTAATTGTTCAGATTAAGCGGTGGATAAGGCGGGTGGTACCGCGGTGATCGCTAAGTTGCGAGACCCGTCCCTCCATTTTCGAAAGTTATGAAGATGGAGAAGTAAATGACATTTCGCGCAATCCCAGCAGCTATTGATCTGCCTGCCATGGAGCGTTCCATCCTTACTTTCTGGAAAGAAAATTCAGTTTTCGAAGAGTCGGTAAGTAATCGAGATGGCGCCGATACTTGGACTTTCTACGAAGGCCCACCAACTGCAAACGGCTTGCCAGGAACACACCACATTGAAGCGCGCGTATTTAAAGATGTCTTCCCACGTTTTCATACGATGAAAGGCAAGCAAGTAATCCGAAATGCTGGTTGGGATTGCCATGGCTTACCAGTTGAAATTGCAGTTGAAAAAGAACTTGGATTTGCCGGCAAAGGCGATATCGAAAAATTTGGAATTGCCGCTTTTAATGAAAAGTGTCGCGAATCTGTTCAACGTCACGTAGGTGCATTCACCGACATGACCAACCGAATGGGTTTCTGGGTTGATTTCGAAGAAGCTTATTGGACCATGTCACCGCAATATGTCGAGAGTGTTTGGTGGAGCTTAAAAGAGATCTGGCAAAAAGGTTTGTTGGTGCAAGATCATCGCGTTGCACCATATTGCCCTCGTTGCGGAACTGGTTTATCAGATCATGAATTAGCGCAAGGCTATGAAACAGTTACTGATCCGTCGGTATTTGTGCGTTTCCCAGTTACTAGCGGTCCGCTACAAGAACTAGGCGCAGCGCTTTTGGTTTGGACCACTACGCCATGGACCTTGGTATCAAATACTGCAATTGCCGTACATCCTGAAGTGACTTATGTCGTTGCCAAGGTAACGACGGTCCAAGACGATGTTTCGAGTAGTGAAGTTTTGATCGTTGCTGAGAATCTAATCTCAGCGCTTAAAGGTGAAGTTGAAATCCTGCAAAGCATGCCAGGTAGCGCACTTGAACATACCAAATACCAGCGTCCCTTTGATTTTGTGGAAATTCCTGATTCCCACTTTGTTGTTCTTGCTACTTATGTGACTACCGAAGATGGCACTGGTTTAGTGCATCAGTCCCCCGCATTTGGTGCTGATGACTTAGCGGTCTGCCGCTCATATGGTTTACCGGTTGTTAATCCAATCGCACCTGATGGAAAGTTTTTGCCGGAAGTTAAATTCGTTAGTGGCCTCTTCTTTAAGGATGCGGATAAGCCGTTAGTAAAAGAGTTAAAGTTGCTCGGCGTTCTTTATAAGCATGTGCAATACGAGCACTCGTACCCACATTGCTGGCGCTGTCACACCGCTTTGATTTATTACGCGCAACCTTCTTGGTACATCCGCACAACTTCAATCAAGGATGCGCTCATTCGCGAGAATGAGAAGACCGATTGGCACCCCGAGACAATTAAGACCGGTCGCTATGGTGACTGGTTAAATAACAATATTGACTGGGCGTTAAGCCGCAACCGTTTTTGGGGCACGCCACTACCAATTTGGCGCTGCGAGAATAAACATGAAGTTTGTGTTGGTTCGCTAGCCGAACTAGGTGAATTAGCTGGGCAAGAGCTTTCCAACCTTGATCCCCATCGTCCATTCGTTGATGACATTTCATTTAATTGCTCAGAGTGCCAGGAACTAATGACGCGCACCCCAGAAGTTATCGATTGCTGGTATGACTCTGGTGCGATGCCTTTTGCCCAATTCGGCTATCCGCATAAGGAAGGTTCAAAAGAGAAATTTGCTGCTGCCTACCCAGCTGATTTTATTTGCGAAGCAATCGACCAAACACGCGGCTGGTTCTACACACTCATGACGATCGGAACCTTAGTTTTCGACCAATCTTCATATAAGACTGTGCTCTGTCTGGGCCATATCCTTGATAAAGATGGCCGAAAAATGAGCAAGCACTTAGGTAACGTTTTGGAACCAATGGCCCTCATGGAACAACACGGCGCCGATGCAATTCGTTGGTACATGTTGGCCGCTGGTTCACCTTGGTCAGCACGTCGAGTTGGGCACGAAGCTATTACCGAAGTAATTCGGAAAACGCTCTTAACTTATTGGAATACCGTTTCTTTCCACGCCCTATATGCGCAAGCGGCAAACTTTGAATTGTCACAAGCTCCAGAAATGTCTACTAGACCATTGATGGATCGCTGGATCAATAGTGAATTGCAATCTTTGATCATTGAGGTCGACGAAGCGCTAAGTGATTTTGATTCACAACGCGCCGGTAAAGCGCTAGCCGCATTCATTGATGATCTTTCTAATTGGTATGTCCGTCGATCTCGACGCAGGTTCTGGGATGGCGATGTTGCAGCTATGGCAACTCTGCACGAATCACTGGTAGTTCTAACGCAATTAATGTCACCAATGGTGCCTTTTATAACTGAGGAAGTTTGGCAAGTGTTGGTACGTCCAGTTGATGCAAGTGCAGCCAGTTCGGTTCACTTAACTAATTTCCCGATAGCTGATCGTTCTCAAATTGATGCAACACTTTCTGCTCAAGTTGCTTTAACCAAGCGCATCGTCGAATTAGGCCGAGCTGCTCGCGCTGAAAGTGGCGTCAAGATTCGCCAGCCGCTGCAGCGCGCATTGATTTCAGCTAAAGGCTGGGCAGCTCTGCCAGCTGCCATGAAAGAGCAGATTGCTGAAGAACTCAACGTGATTGATCTAGAAGATATTGCTGGCGCTGATGGCGAATTAGTTGATATCTCAATCAAGGCGAACTTCCGTACTTTGGGTACAAAATTTGGTGGCGCAGTGCAAGATATTGCTAAAGTAATTTCAGCGCAAAATCCAGCAGAATTAGTTGCAACACTTCGGGCAAGTGCGTCAACCAAGGTCAGCGAATGGGAAATTTCACTCGATGATTTAGTTGTTACCGAAACTCCTAAGAGTGGCTGGAACGTAGCAAGCCATGATGGAGAGAGCGTGGCTCTTGATCTAGCGTTAAGCCCAGCACTTATTAGTGCCGGGTTGGTGCGCGAAGTGGTTCGCTTTATTCAAGATGCTCGTAAAACAAGTGGTTTTGATATTTCTGATCGAATCAGTATTACTTACAACGCTAATGCAGATGTCATGACTGCTATCGCTGCAGATTTGGCACATATCCAGGGCGAAGTCTTAGCAACTCAGATGCAGGCAGATACCGCAATAAGTACTGGAGATAACGAACTTGGCTTAACCGTTAAGTTGGTTAAACAGGCTTAACTAAATTGAGCGAATCAGTGGTGCGATACGCGAGATCACAATGAAGAGAATCAGCATTGAAAGATCGATGCTAATTCCGCCAATTCGAAGTGGCTTCACAAAGCGACGTACAAACCGAAGTGGCTTATCAGTTATGGCATAAATAAAATCTGCCGCAATTAGTAGTATGCCGCTTGGTCGCCAATCAGGCTTAGCCATACGGACGTAATCAAGGATTAGGCGCAGGAATAAGCAGAGTAAGAAGAGTTGAAGTAAGTCAGCGATTAATCCGCCAATACCGAACATCTAAGTATCAGCTCTGGTTAAAAAAGGATGCTTCTGCTGCTGCATTTTTTGCATCATTGCTGACGCTTACATTTTCAGGCGAGAGCAAGAAAACTTTTGAAGTAACGCGCTCGATACTTCCGTGTAGTCCAAAAACTAAACCACTAGCGAAGTCAACTAAGCGCTTGCGCTCGGTTTCTTCCATGTCGCTGAGATTCATGATTACCGGATTACCTTCGCGGTACTGCTCGCCAATTGCGCGCGCTTCGCTATAAGTACGTGGGTGCAAAGTAACGATGCGATCCATTGGTGAGAGTTCAGGTTGCACTGCTACAGCTACTGGTCGCGAAGGAACATTTCGCACTGCTGCACCACGAGGTTCGCGAACTGAGACTGCACCACTGCGCGTAGGTTCATGCGCAACTGCAACTTGATCTAGTTCTGGATCGTCTTTAAGACCTAAGAAGGTCGCCATTTTGGTTACGGAAAATGCCATGAGACAAGGTTACTAGTGGGGTGATCTGGAACCGAGGATTGAACTGCCTACCCGAACATGTGTCGCCCCGTACTTTATAGCTGCTTCGAAATCACCACTCATGCCAGCCGATAGATATTTCGAGTTTGGAAATTGACCCGCAAACCCCTGATTTATCTGGGCTAAATCAGCAAATGCTTTATCTGGCTCTACTCCCAATGGCGCGACTGCCATCAATCCCAAGAGTTCCAGGTTATTGCTTTGATTTACTAGGTCAGCTAATTGCGTTAAATCAGCCGGGCTTGCTCCCCCGCGGCCTACTTGTCCATCTAGGGAAACCTGTAAGAAAACTTGATGCCGACGAGGACTTTGTGCGAATTTTAGGATTTCTTTTTCGCTAGAAATTGAATGAATCACATCAGCCCACTCGCAGATAGATTTAATTTTATTGCTTTGAATCTGGCCTTGAAAGTGCCAAGTTGCTGGAATTGTTTGCGCTTTAGGCCCAGCCTCTTGATCCCTATTTTCACCAAAATTCGATTCGCCCAAGTCGCGCAGAATTTCGATATCAGAAATTGGAAAAGTCTTAGTCACCACAATTAATGAAATCTCATTCGGGTCTCGATTAACTGACTTAGCTGCGCTTTGAATCCGCTCTTTAACTTCGTGCAAACTCTGAGTTATTTCATCTTTGCGGGTACTCATAATTTAATCACTCCAGCTTGGCGACCAGTAACCTTATTTCGGCGAAAAGAGAAGTAGTTGTCATCTTCCAAAGTGCACCCCGCTGAAATTGCAACTGGAACATCTATCTCTGCCAGAGCTGCGATCAAGGCCTTAGGCAGATCTAGGGCTGGCGTACCGCGCTTAGTTTTGCTACTCGCCAACGGGTGCTTCGCTACAACTTGATCGTGTAACTCTTGTGGAACTTCATAGCAACTGCCGCAAATTGCCGGTCCGATGGATCCTGAAATTTGGATTGCGCCTAGGTCGCGCATCTTTGCAACAGTCTTTAGCGCGACTGAATTCATCAAACCGGCGCGACCAACATGAACTGCTGCGACTAATTCTTTGCTTTGCAAAAGCAACGGAATGCAATCGGCAACCATGACCACCAAAGCTAAATCAGGATTACTGGTTATCAATCCATCAGCAACTGGTACTTCAGGAAGTACTTGGTCGATAACTACAACGGAATCACCATGAACTTGAGACATAACTGCGAAATCGCCAACTTGCTTACGTAGCTTCGCTCGATTTAGTTCGACTGCTGCTGAATCATCTCCAACATGACTCGCTAAGTTCCAGGAAGCATAATCGCCATGGCTAAAGCCACCATGGCGATTAGTGAAGAAGCTTTCCATCTCTATTTCATGAAGTCAGGTACATCAATATCATCTTCAGAAACAAGTTCTTCAAACTTCACGCGTGGACGCAATGGCCGATCACCATCTAGATCAAGGGCTACCGAGATTGGATCATTGGTAGGCAGTGGATCAGCGTTACCTGAAAGGGCTGCGGCATTGATTACTGGAACCGAAACCTTCTTTGGCTCTCCCCCAGAAAAACCGGCTGCAATGACAGTGATTCGTACTTCATCGCCTAGTGCGTCATCAATTGTGGTACCGAAAATAATGCGAGCATCTGGATGTGCAGATGCTTGTACAAGTTCGCAAGCCTCGTTGATTTCAAAGAGACCTAGATCTGAGCCACCTGCTACAGATAGCAAGACACCCATTGCGCCATCTATAGAAGCTTCAAGAAGCGGACTTGAAATAGCAAGTTCGGCAGCACGACGGGCACGATCTTCACCGCGAGCAGATCCGATTCCCATGAGCGCTGAACCAGCATCAGTCATGACAGTTTTTACATCAGCAAAGTCCAAGTTAATTAATCCTGGTTGCGTAATGATTTCAGTTATTCCTTGCACACCGGAAAGAAGTACTTGATCCGCTGATCTAAACGCATCAACTGCTGTAATGCTGCGATCACTAATTGCAAGCAGGCGATCATTTGGAATTACAATCAAAGTATCTACTTCGCTACGAAGTTCTTCGATTCCGATATCTGCTTGCGACTGACGAATCTTGCCTTCAAAACTAAATGGACGAGTAACAACACCAATTGTTAGCGCACCTAAATCACGAGCAATCTTTGCAACGACGGGAGCGCCACCTGTACCAGTTCCGCCACCTTCGCCTGCAGTTACGAAAACCATGTCAGCGCCACGTAAAATTTCTTCAATTTCATCTGCATGATCAAGCGCAGCTTCGCGACCTTTTTCAGGAGCGGCACCCGCTCCAAGACCCTTGGTTGATTTGCGACCAATATCTAATTTCACATCAGCATCACTCATTAACAAATGTTGCGCATCAGTATTGATTGCAATGAACTCGACACCTTTTAAACCAACATCGATCATGCGATTGATTGCATTAACTCCACCGCCACCAATTCCAACAACTTTGATGACTGCTAAATAATTCTGTGGTGAAGCCACTTTTTATCCTCCTAAAGAACAGTAAACCTCAAGTTGAGAATCACTGTTATGCCTGATATATAGGCGAAACTATTCTTTGTCAGGCGCGTAGGCAAAGACCGCCACGCATCTTTTTTATTTTTTTATTTTAGCTATTTCGGATAAAAATTTTATCTAACAATTGGTGATCGAGGTTCAGTCAAATCAATTTTTCTAATTTTAGAATTCTCGGGCAACGCTACTAAAGCCTTATATACCTTGAGTTTAAGATCAATTTCATTGTCAGGGCCCCAGATAACATTTATCGAGCGTTTGCCTTCAGTAATTTTGAAATTAATATTTTCAGGTGAAGTTGCGGTAAAGGCTGAAGTACGGGTTGAGAATTCTGTTGGCAATTTAGTGAAAAGTTTGATTGCAGCTAAACCACTCTTGGCATCCTTGGCAAAGACAGAAGGTAATTTCAATTCATAGCCGCCAGGCAACTCAAATCTTTTGCCTTTGGCATCCATGAGCTGGCCGTTAAAAGTTGCAATTGGTACACGAGGTGTGACCGCGACGACTATTTTTCCAGATATCCAATTTCGAGATAAGTCAGCGCTATCAACCCATGGCAGAGTTTGGATACGCCCAGCAATTTTGCGCATCTCTACTCGAGCTAAACGTTCACCAATTTCTAAGCTAGCTAAGTTTTTAACAGTTGCCTCACTACTTTTAGTTGGAGCGCCCTTATAACTTAACTCCTTTATTGTTAAAACATTCGACCAGCCAAGTAAGTAGGCCAGACCGCTAATAAGCAATATCGCCAAAACTGTGAGAATTCGATGGTTTCGAATAAACATTTACTTAGCTAGTTCTTCAACGATAATTGGGGCTAATGAACTCACATCGCCTGCGCCAAGGGTAATAATCACATCACCAGGCTTAGCTGATTTAACTACCGCTTCGACCGCATCAACGAAGTTGGGAATGAATTTTCCATGAGTCATTTTCTCAACTATTGACTCTGAACTAATCCCGGCTATTGGCTTCTCGCTAGCTGCGTAGATTTCGAGCACAATTACTTCATCTGCCAAATCTAAAGTCTTCGCAAAATTATCGATGAATGCTTTAGTACGCGAATAACGGTGTGGTTGAAAAACTACGAGTAGACGGCCATCGCCGGCAAATCTACGCGCCGCAGTTAAAGTGACATCAATTTCAGTTGGGTGATGACCATAGTCATCAATTACGCGGATCCCATTTACTGTCCCTTTTAATTCAAAGCGACGGCCTGCGCCTTTGAAGGTAGCCAAGCCATCAATCATTTCACTCGGGGCCTGATCTAGAACTATTCCGGTGGCAAGGGCTGCGGCTGCATTCATCAAGTTATGGTGACCAGGAACGCTTAGTTCAAGTTTGCCAATTACTTTCCCATGCCAGATAGCACGACCGCTAGAACCAAGTGGCAATAAGGTTATTTGATCAATGACTAAATCTGAATCTGGCGAAGTTCCGTAGGTGAAAGTCCGGGTATTTTTCACCGCGCTACCTAGTTTGCGAGCACCTTTATCGTCGTTGCAGTAAATCAAAAAGCCTTCACCATCTATTGTCGTAACGAAATCAGTAAAGACTGCGAAGACAGCGTTCTCATCAGCAAAGTAGTCAACATGGTCATGTTCAATATTTGTGATTATTGCCCCATATGGATGATAGGCGACAAAGGAACCATCTGATTCATCGGCTTCGGCCACAAAAAACTCACCTGTTCCGCGATGCGCATTTGAACCTGAAGCGGTAATCGTGCCACCGATTGCAAAAGAGGGGTCAGCCCCTGTTGCCTGTAGTGCAACTGTAAGCATTGATGAGGTTGTAGTTTTTCCGTGAGTCCCTGCAACGGCAATACTTTTTGATGCTGACATCAAAATTGCCAATGCTGTAGCCCGAGCAATCATCGGTATTGCTAATTCGATTGCTCTTAACCGCTCTGGATTCTTATCGGAAATTGCAGTTGAAAAAATGACTAGATCCGCGCCATCAACGTTCTCGCTCTTATGCCCTACTGAAACACTTGCGCCTAGAGCTGTCAGCGCCACGAGAACATTTGAATCTTTCGCATCAGAGCCGGAAACTTTAATACCATGTGAAAGTGCAATGCGGGCCAAGCCACTCATGCCAGCTCCACCGATACCGATAAAGTGCACGCGTTTGCCAATTAACTCTGGCAAAGATTGTGTCGGCTTCATTTAAGCAATTCTGGCATGACGGCGCATTAACTTAACAATATTTGCTGAAGCGTCGCGATCACTTTCATTTCCAGCCATAAAAACTTGCGATTTTGTCAATGCGCTAGTCAAATTCTTACTCAGCCATTGCGCGCTAAAGTCCTTCTGCTGAACTAGCTGTGCGCGTCCTTGCTCAATCAAGAAATCAGCATTGCGAGCCTGCTCACCATTGCCAATCGCAAGTGGAATGAAAATCGCGTATTTACCCAAGGCGTTAATTTCAGCACAAGTAATAGCGCCACTGCGCCCGATAACTAGGTCTGCAGCCAAATACGCAGTGGCCATATCTTCGATATAGGAAACTGGTTGATATCCAGGAGTTGCAATAGGTAGTTGATTCTTACCACCAACTGAATGAAGGATTTCGAAATTGGGAAGTAAATTTGTTAGTGAAGTAGCCACAATTGAATTGATGGCAGCTGAGCCTTGAGAGCCGCCCATGATTAGGATCAAAGGTTTGCCAGATTTAACCCCAAGTTTGGCTTTAGCAGAAGCTCGTGCCGCTGGCCAATCGCTCTTGGCAATATCAAGTGCTGCGCCGATAGCAGGTTTTAGTGGCAAGCCAACAACTTCTGCACTCTTAAACTTCCCAGCTTTAACTGACTTTCCTACCGCCATTGCTCCGCCCAAAAAAGCGCCAAATTTATTCGCCCAGCCAGGAATTGCATTTGCTTCATGAATCACAAATGGAATACGGCGCATTGCAGCAGCTAAATAAATGGGGGCTGATACATATCCACCAAAACCTATTACGCATTTAGCGCCATTTACGATCTGCAGTGATTTGCTCAGCGCTTGACCAAACCTTAGAGGTGCTAAAAGCCCAACCGGATTAAGCGATCGCGGCAAAGTTACCTTTGGAATTGTGGTTAATTTATATCCAGCGCCAGTAACTAAAGTGTTTTCTAAGCCGGTAGCAGTGCCAACAAATTCAAATTCACTCTGGGGGAATTCTTTTCGCCAAGCATCAGCCACCGCCAGCGCTGGCTCGATATGGCCAGCTGTACCCGCGCCGGCAAGGACAATCTTCATTTAGCAACTGACTTTCTGAGCTCTCGAATACCGCGAGCAACTTCAGGATCACGAAGAGCTGCGCCTAGTACAAAGCCGAGAGCCAAATAAGTCGAAATCAGTGATGAGCCACCGTATGAAATCAACGGCAAGGTAACGCCAACTACCGGAACCAAGCTGATTGCTGATCCGATATTAAAGAAACATTGAATTGAGATCCACACACCTATGCCAGCACAAGTAAATCGAACCATTGGATCATTTGCGCGAATTGCAATTCTGAAAATGGCAAAAATCAAACCGCAGAAAAGTAATATTGTCCCGATGGTTCCGAGTAGTCCTAGCTCTTCACCGATTACCGAGAAAATAAAGTCGGTATGTGCCTCAGCTAAATTGCCCCATTTCTGACGACTAGCTCCTAGGCCAACGCCCAAAAACCCGCCAGTTGCCAGACCCATCAAGCTATGTGCGGGTTGCCAACCATAATTCTTGTAGTCGCCTTCGGCGAATGGATTAAGCACGACCAGAAAACGAGCAGCTCGATATGGCGCACTAAGAATCAAAACACTAACGCCCGCCATTCCTAACGCTGAAATAGTGCCGAATAGTCGAAGCGGAATTCCAGAAACAAAGAGTAATCCAGCCATAGTTGCACCAATTACTGCGGCAGTTCCTAAATCTCTGCCGGCCAACACAAAGATAAGAACTCCAAGATAGCCAGGAACAATCAACTTCAGAACGTTTGTACGTACGACTCCGGCGCTTTCATACTTTGCCAACATGGTTGCAGCCCACAGGATCATTAGGAATTTAGCGAACTCAGAAGGTTGCACAACAAACGGTCCAATACCTATCCAATTTCGGTTTCCGTTTACCGAATAACCAACACCTGGAATAAGTAACACGGCCAACATGCCGATTGAGATGAGTAGTGAAACACGACCGATAGCCCGCCATAAATTCAATCGTAACTTAGCCGCTACCCAGCCAATTGGCAGAGCTAGAAGGAGAAAAATGAACTGACGCAAGAAGGTTCCCCAAGTATTGCCATTTACTTTGGTTGAATAAATTGTCGAGGCGGAGAAAACCATTATCAAACCTAAGATACTTAAAGCCGTTACGCAGATTGCAAAGAGCGCAAATGTATTAAATGGCTGTAGTAACTTGCTGCGCTTAATTGGCGTTGTCATTTTTACCCACTATTTCTCGAACCGACTTAGCAAAACGATCACCGCGATCGCCATATGAAATAAATTGATCCATCGAAGCGCACGCTGGTGCTAGCAAAACGGCATCACCTGCTTGTGCCAAATTTTTAGCCTCGGTAACTATCTGGTTCATAAAGTCATTCTCGGCACTGCTTCGATCATGACCAGGCTTTGGGTCTACCCGAACTATCGTGACGCTCGGAAAATTACGCTGCAACTCATGGGCAATTAGCTCTCGATCGGTACCGATTAAAATCACGGCTCGCAATCGTGATCCCACTTGTGCAATCAAATCAGTCATCTCGGCGCCTTTAGCTAGTCCCCCAGCAATCCAGACCACACTTAACTCTGACATCACCGATGCTTGAGCGGCATGCGGATTAGTTGCTTTGGAATCATTTATCCAGCGAATTCCATCCTGCTCTAAAACCAACTCAATGCGATGGCGTCCAGGTCGAAACTTCGCAATTGCGCCACGAATAACTTCGTGATCAATACCGATGGCACGCGCCAGTCCTGCAGCAGCTAGTGCATTTGAAACCGAATGTGGCGCAGTTGGTTTTACCTCACTTAACTCACAGAACATGGCAGCTTCCATTGGATCTGCTACAAAAGCTCTATCAACCAACAAATCTTCAACTAATCCAATTTCGCCTGGCTTAGGGGTTTGTAGCGTGTAAAAAACTTTTCGACCTTGCCAGTGATGGCTACCTTCAACCACTGCTGCATCGTCACCATTAAGGATGGCAGTTGCAGAACGATCCAGGAGACCTAATTTCGATTTTGCATATTCCGAAAACGAGCCATGCCAATCAATATGATCTAAGGCAATGTTTAGAATTGAACCCGCAACAAATTCAGCCTGCTCAGACCAATGAAGCTGAAATGAGGAAAGTTCGAGAATCAAGTAGTCATAATTTTGTTCAGAGGTCACTGCATCAATCACCGGGGTTCCAACATTGCCACAGGCAAATGCGTTTAATCCGGCGGCCTTAAAAATCGATTCCGAAAGTTCGACAGTTGTAGTTTTACCGTTGGTTCCGGTTACTGCTAACCACTTCTGCCCTGGCGCTACTTGTTGCTTGATTTCCCAAGCCACATCAATTTCATTCAAAAGCGGAATCTCGCGATTTCGCAAATCAGCAATTACTGGATGAACTGGGCGCCAACCTGGTGAAACAACGGCAGCTGCCCAATTGATATTTGATAACTCGTTAATTGTCACTCGCGAGAATTCAAAGGCACTGCTCTCGCTTTCGTCATAAATAGAAACATCGGCGCCCAAGTTGCTCAAAACTTTAGCTACAGATCGTCCAGTAACTCCACCGCCCAGTACCAACATTTGCGCATGCGCGATCGGCACGTGACCTAACGTTGAAATTGTTGGAGTAATTGACATTTTTTAACGCTTAAAGCGCTACCCACTGGGCATAAAACAGGCCTAAGCCGAGCGCTACACAAAGCCCCGCAATGATCCAAAAACGTAGAACAATTGTTACTTCGCCCCAGCCCTTTAATTCAAAGTGGTGATGTAAAGGAGCCATTCGGAAAACTCTTTTTCCACCTGTAGCTTTGAAATATAGGGTCTGAATAATTACCGACATTGTGATTATTACGAAAAGACCACCAAGTGGAATAAGCAAAAGCTGAACTCGCAAGGTGCAGGCTAAGCCAGCTAATGCGCCACCAAGAGCTAAGGACCCGGTGTCACCCATAAATATCTTTGCTGGCGAAGCATTCCACCAAAGAAAGCCCGTGCAAGCGCCTGCTAAGGCTGCGGCTAACACTGCTAAGTCAAGTGGATCTCGAACCGCATAGCATCCGCTGGATGGATCGATAGCGATCGCGCAACTTTGACCAAATTCCCAGACGCCAATCAAAATGAAAGCCAAGAAAGTCATTACTGAAGCACCGGTCGCTAATCCATCGAGACCATCAGTTAAATTAACGCCGTTACTTGTTGCAGTTACCATCAAGGCAATCCAGATAACTACTACTACCCCACCCAAAACAATACTGGTATCGCGCACCACTGATAAATTCAATGAGATTGGCGTTAAGCCAGAACTATCGGCAAATCTAATTCCAAAAAATCCAAATGTCGAGGCAATTACTACTTGACCCAAAATTTTATATCGACCTTTTAGACCTAAAGATTTCTCACGAGATACCTTCAGCCAGTCGTCCAAGAATCCCACGAAACCAAGTCCAACTATTAAGGCGATAACTAAAAGCGCCGAAGCAGTCATTGCTGTTTGAGTTATTCCATGACTAAGCAAATATCCCGCAATGGCTGCGAAAATTATGATCAAGCCACCCATAGTTGGAGTGCCACGCTTGGTGTGGTGCGAACTTGGGCCGTCATCACGAATTATTTGACCATAGCCGCGCTTAGCTAAAAGTTTAATTAAAACCGGGGTGCCGAATAAAGCGAAGAAGAGCGCCACAGCGCCCGAGATCAGGATCTGTCTCATTTATTCGTCATCCTTCTTTCCTGCATCAGTTTGCCAGTTCGCAGCTACTTCTTGGGCTATTTCCTCGAAATGTTCGGCACGGGAAGCTTTCACCAGTAAAACATCACCTGATTGCATTTGGCTTAACAAAGTAACCGCCGAACTCTTGTCATCTAATTCGTGCACTTTGGTCTCGCTATCACTTGCAACCCCTTGACCATATGCAGGCATCGAAACTGTAATCAAATGATCAATTCCTAAGTCACTAACCAATTTTCCGAGAGCGACATGGTCGGCGCTCTCAGATGGTCCCAATTCATGCATCTTTCCTAGCACTGCCCATGATGATCCGCCGCGCTCTTGCGCAAAAAGCGCCAATGTACGTAGTGCCGCTGCCATTGATTCTGGATTAGCATTATATGAATCATTAATCATTAATCGATCGCTTAATTCGAATATTTCCATCCGCCACTTGCTGGCCAGTTCGGCCATCGACAGCGCACCAGCAATTTGATCAACCGATAATCCAAGAGCACTTGAGATCGCCGCAGCTGCTAACGCATTAGGAATTTGATGAAGTCCGACTAAACGCATACCAACAGCAGCGCGTCCAGATTTTGTCACAAGATCAAAATGTGGTCGGCCTTCACGAATCTCAACATCGGCAGCCCGCACATTGCAGTCGCTTCGTTCGCCAAAAGTTAGAACAGTTACGCCATCGGCAACTTTCATCGCCGGCGTAAATTGATCATAGGTTCCGAGGATTGCAGTGCCACCACTTACGAGTGAGGCAACTAATTCAGATTTAGCCTGAGCGATAGCTTCGCGAGATCCGAATTCACCAATATGTGCGTTGCCAACTTTTAGAACAGCACCAATATTTGGTTTTGCTATTTCACAAAGCACTGAGATGTCCCCGATATGTCGGGCTCCCATCTCGACAATGCAATATTTAGTTTCTTTATTACATTCCAAAATTGTTAACGGTACGCCTAGCTCGTTATTGAAAGAACCTTTTGGTGCGACAGTTTCGCCTACTGAGGAGAGAATGTAGTTAAGTAAATCCTTAGTCGTGGTTTTACCTTGCGAACCAGTAATTCCAATAACCGTTAAATTCGCCAACTGCACTCGTACGAATTTGGCAAGGTCTGCAACTGCCTGCATGACATCAGGGACAACCACGCAAGGCTGCTCAACAACTTGGGTGGTCAGAGCCAATACGGCACCGTTTGCGAGCGCCTCAGAGCAGTAGTTATGACCATCGGTGTTCTCACCGATTAGCGCAAGAAAAAGTGACCCGGCTTTAGCTTGGCGGGAATCAAAAACTGGCGCTTGTGTGACCATAATATTTTCATCGCCGTGAAGAGAGCCATTTACGATTAAAGAAATTTCCCGAGCTGATAATTTGATCATGGTGTTGCCTCTATCGCAGCAGCTAGGACTAAGCGATCATCAAAGTTATGTTTAACGCCAGCAATTTCTTGGCCAGACTCATGTCCTTTTCCGAGAACTACTACTACGTCACCCGGCTTTGCAGCGGTCACTGCTATTTCAATCGCGCGCTTGCGATCAAGTTCAATTGAGGCAGTAGTTGGCAAAGCTAAACCTGAGACCATGTCTTTTACAATTTGAGCAGGATCTTCACTTCGCGGATTATCACTTGTAAATATTGCAACATCCGAACCCGCCAATAGCGCAGCCCCCATTAATGGTCGTTTGCCTTTATCGCGATCGCCGCCACAACCCAGTACCGCAATAATTTTTCCAGCTGTGTTTTCACGCAACGCGGCCAAAACTCGTGTGACTGAATCTGGCGAGTGTGCGTAATCAACTAACGCGCTAAACGGTTGACCTAGATCGACTTTTTCGAGTCGACCTTCTGCGCCTGTTAACTTTGGCGTGATGGCTGCAATATCGATTGGGTCAATTCCGCCAGCAACGCTAATTGAAATTGCCATCAGCAGATTATCTAAATTGAAATCTCCTACTAACTTGGTGGTGGTCTCAATTAATATTCCGCCAGTGCCTCTAATTGCAATCGAAGTACTGTGCACACCAATTTCAATTCGCTCAAAATACCAATCGGCCGACTTTGTGCTTCGCGAAATTTGAACCACTGGCAACTCTTGAATTTCCAGTAACTTTTTTGACCATTCTGAATCAATGTTTATGTAGGCGGTATCTGCATACTTGAAGCTAAATAGGGCCGCTTTGGCCGCAAAGTAGGCAGCCATATCACCGTGAAAATCCAAGTGATCTTGGGATAAATTAGTAAAGGCGGCAATATTAAAGTGTGAGCCACCAATTCGATTTAGCGAAACTGCGTGGCTAGAAACTTCCATAAAGAGATTGCGCATATGGCGCTCTCGCATCACTGCAGCCAAAGATTGCAGTTCAGGTGCCTCAGGGGTGGTGCGGAGGGCTGCAACTACTTCATCGCCTATTCGAGTTTCAACGGTTCCAACCAAGCCACTTTGCCGACTAGCCGCCATGGCGATTTGATGGAGCAATGTCGTTACGGTGGTCTTGCCGTTTGTGCCAGTTACCGCAACGCTAAACATATCTCGCATTGGTTCATTGTGTAACCAAGCTGATATGACACCTGCGCATGCTCGCGGGTTTGTCACGACGAGTACTGGCATATCCGTTACTAGCGCTGCGCCAACTTCGTCAGTGAGGACTGCGACAGCACCGTTTAGTTTCGCACTCCCCGCATAAGTCGCGCCATGAGTTTTGGCTCCAGCCACCGCAACGAATAAGTCGCCAGCTTCAATTTGATGTGAATCGATAGAAACTCCAGTGATTACAATTTGCTCTAAATTCAATTCACTTGAATTAGCTGAAATAAGTTCACTGACCGCACGAAGAGTTCTTCCGGAAATGGGATCGTGTGGTCGTAGCATTTTAGAGCGTGCCGCTCGCAGAGTTAGTGGTTACGCTTTCCTTGGCTTTAATGAGCGCTTTCTCAGTTAGAGCAATCGGAACTATTTTGGTACCAGTTGGTGCGATGTGTTTTGATTCAAGAACAAATGACATTACCTTCTTAAATACTGGACCACCAAGATAACCGCCCCAGTGCATTCCCTTTGGATCTTGGATGGTCACTGAGATTACATATCTAGGCGCATCTGCAGGCGCGAAGCCAATAAATGAAGCTGTGTAACCGCTATAGCAACCGCAGATATCGTTATAGCGATTAGCTGTTCCGGTTTTTCCGGCAATTCGATATCCCGGAATAGCTGCTGAAGGCGCTGTACCGTTGCCAGATACAACGCTCTCCATCATGAGTCGCACTTTTTGTGCGGTATCAGCGCTGATCACTCGCTCATTTGCGCGTGGCTTAGATGGAGTGAAATTTCCATTTGCTTCATTTGTTCCTGCAATTACAGTTGGCGATACGCGAACACCATTATTTGCAATAGTCGCAAATACGCTAGTTGCTTGCATGGCGGTAACTGAATAACCCTGACCGAATGCAACAGTAGGAGCTGTAGTGCCAGACCAATCTGAAACTGGTCGCAGAATTCCGCGTGATTCACCAGGTAAACCAGAGCCAGTACTAACTCCGATTCCAAACTTAGTTAGATAATCATGTAGTTGATTATTGGTAAGTTTTTCACCGATAAAAATTGTGCCAGTGTTACTAGAAACCGCCAGGATTCCAGAAGTCGTCAAACGTTGTTTAGCGTGAGGTTCGTGATCATGGAAAAAGGACCCTCCTCGTTTAATCTTGTAAGGAACGGTAAACACAGTAGTTGGCGTGACTTTATTTTCTTCAATCGCAGCAGCAATTGTCATAATCTTTCCGGTCGAACCAGGTTCATAAACATCTTGAACCGAAGGATTGCGCATTGCAGCAAGTGAAATACTGTCACGATCATTTAGATTAAATGTGGGCGCTGTTGCGTGTGCCAAAATTGCGCCAGTTTTTGGATCCATCACAATTACGGTTCCGCTGCTTGCACGAGAAGACTTAACCGCATCAGCAATAGCTTTAGATGCTACCCATTGAATATCGCGATCGATAGTTAAACGAATTGAGGTTCCAGCTTTGGCGGCAATGATTTCGGATTGTGAGCCAGGAATCTCTGCGCCGTAACCATTGGCATATGAGTATTTGCCATTAGTTCCAGTAATGAGCGAGTTCATGCTTGATTCCAAGCCAGTTGCGCCTGTGCCTTCTTGATTTACAAAACCAATTAGCGAGGCAACTAAGGAGCCAGATGGATACTCACGGATGTAGGCGCGTTCTGGATAGAAAGCGGTAATACGTTGCTCAAATTCTTTTGGTTCAAGTGCGCTGTTGTGCTCCGAGATCGCATTCTTTAGTTCGGTCCAGACCGCAGGCTTGGCATTGCGATAGATCAATTTCCACTTTAATTTACCAGTAAACAACGTCTGAAGTTCTGAGACTGGCATTCCTAGAATAGGGGATGCAAACTTGGCAGTAAATGCTGGGTTTGAAATCGCACTCTGATCAACCACGATGTTTATCGCATTCACACTCTTTGCCAGTGCTACTCCATTTACATCGGTAATCGTGCCACGAGGAGCTTGCAGCGTCGCTACGTTCTCCATCTCGTTAACAGCCCAAGTTCTAATTGAGTTAGCGGTTATCACCTGAACCCAAATAACCTTAGCGACGAATATCGTCATAAAGATTAAAGTCAGCGCGATTAAAACTTGGATGCGCTTGCGTACTAGAGCGAAATTACCCAATTGATCCTCCAGCAACTGCCTCGGCTGCAGGAACAAGTGGTTCGTCAAGGTTTAGGAATGCCGGATTTACAGAAGGCTTCATGCCCATCTCAGTTGCAGCAGCAGCTAAGGCCATTGGTGATGAGATTCGATCTAACTGGCGTATATAAGCTTCTCGTTGATCAGTCAATAAGCGAGCTTCAAGTTGTAGCTTTGAAAGTCTGAATGCATCTTGCGCCAGAAGCGTATTGATAAAGAGTAGGGATACTAGACCTAGGGCTCCGATACCTGTTAAGAAAAGAATGAAAACTTTCTGGTCGGCTCGCTTATCGATATCGATCTTTGGAACTAAGCGAAGAGCAACTTCAGAAGAACGCTCAATCACTTTCCGTTTTGATCGACTGATTGCTGGAGCTAGCGCTGTAATTGCCATTATGCGGCCAACCGTTCTATTGCACGTAGACGAACTGATTGCGCGCGCGAGTTCGCGGCAATCTCTGCTTCACTTGGTAAAACCGAACCGCGAACGACAAGCGCAAATTTCGCAGCGAATTCAGGAAGATCGATTGGCAGGTCACGTGGTGTACCTGATGTTGTTGCTTGGGTAAAAAACTCTTTAACAATTCGGTCTTCGAGTGACTGGAACGACATCACTACTAGACGGCCGCCGACTTTAAGTAGTTCAAGAGCTTGTGGAATGGCGCGGTTAACTGCGCCAAGCTCATCATTAGTTTCGATGCGCAGCGCTTGGAAAGTGCGCTTGGCTGGATTCCCACCGGTACGACGAGTCGCCGCCGGGATACTCTCTTTAACTAAAGTAGCGAGCTGCGCAGTTGAATTAAGTGGGGCCTTAGCGCGCTCTTTAACAATGTTTTCAACGATTCGAGTTGCAAATTTTTCTTCACCATAGGTGCGCAAAATTCTTACTAGTTCGCCTGGCGCGTAAGAGTTTAGAATTTCGCTTGCAGTAATACCAGTTGATCGATCCATTCGCATATCAAGTGGTGCGTCTTGGGAATACGAAAACCCGCGATCGCTCTGATCAAGTTGCATTGATGAAACACCTAGATCGAAAAGAATTCCATCAACTTTTTCAAATCCAAAACTATTTACTACATCGGTAATCTCATCAAAAATTGCGTGGTTTAGTTTTACTCGGTTTTCATATTTAGCTAACCGATTCTTGGCTTTGACAATTGCATCTAAATCACGATCAATCCCGATTAAAACTAGATTTGGATTTGATTCAAGTAACGCTTCGCTATGTCCACCAAGGCCAAGAGTCGCATCAACGACGACAGGAGTTTCTGATTTGTTAATTGCCGGGGTTAGAAGATCAACGCAGGTGTCCCGCATTACTGAAATATGTTCTAGCATCTTCTCCCCCTTTCGATAAGTACTGCTTTGCTTCTTTACTGCTTGTGTTCCATGTTCTGTTTTTCGTTATCGCTATCTGTTCTGGTCACCGCCGGCCGACGGAATTTCATAAACGGCACCGGGGAAGGGGCGCCGTT
>Ga0315901_10000153_pt1 | contig 101041 bp, 95 predicted proteins | sample LakEriMetagenome_10_FD_203761 | JGI IMG/M metagenome (GOLD analysis project Ga0315901, IMG submission 203761) | Freshwater fungal communities from buoy surface, Lake Erie, Ohio, United States - Buoy 2 MA116 | ecosystem: Environmental > Aquatic > Freshwater > Lake | place: USA: Lake Erie, Ohio... | reverse complement strand
AGACCAGATCCCTCGCGCGACGTTATCGCGTCCGAACTCCCCCAGGGTAGGAATACAGCAAGGGTAGGCGTGCTCTGACGGGTGCGCGAGGGATCCCTTTCAGATTGTTTGTTAGAACTAGAGTTCGGCACCGATGAGTAGGAAGAGCGGAGATCACAAGCGATGTCACTAGCTTTGTATCGCAAGTACCGCCCATCGGTTTTCGCTGATGTCATCGGACAAGAACATGTAACAGTTCCATTGTCGAACGCACTCTCTGGTGATCGCACACATCACGCATATTTGTTTAGCGGACCACGTGGTTGCGGAAAAACTTCATCAGCTCGAATCATGGCGCGTTCACTTAACTGCGTCGAAGGCCCAACTCCAACACCGTGCGGAAAATGTCAATCGTGTACTGACTTAGTTGCAAACGGTCCGGGTTCACTTGATGTAATTGAAATTGATGCTGCGACACACGGTTTAGTAGATGATGCACGCGATCTGCGCGATAAAGCTTTCTTTGCACCAGTGCAATCTCGCTACAAGATTTACATTATCGACGAAGCACATCAACTCGGAACAGGCGCTGCGAATGCGCTTTTAAAAGTTGTTGAAGAACCGCCTCCCCACGTTATTTTTATCTTTGCAACAACCGAACCGGAAAAGTTAATTTCAACAATTCGTTCGCGTACTCACCATTACCCATTCCGTCTTGTTCCTCCTGGAATTCTCGTTGCGCACCTCGAAAAGATTTGCAACGCCGAAGGCGTAAAAGTTGCTAAAGGTGTTTTGCCATTAGTAGTTCGCGCATCGGGCGGATCAGTTCGTGACGCACTTTCAATTCTCGGCCAACTATTAGCTGGTGCCGGAAGTGATGGCGTTTCATATGAAATTGCAATTCAACTTCTTGGTTTCACCGATGGTGCGCTACTAGATGATGCCATCGACGCACTTGCTGCCCGCGATGGAGCTTCACTATTTAAAACTGTCGATCGCGTAATCGAATCGGGCCACGACCCACGTCGTTTCACCGCTGATTTCCTCGAGCGTCTACGCGATTTAATGATCGTTGATGCACTGCAACAAACGAATGCCAACTCAATTTTGCGCGAACTTCCCGAAGACCAAATCGAACGTATGCGCACCCAAGCCAATCAAATTGGCGCAGCGAACCTTTCGCGCGCAGCCGATATCGCTGCCGAAGGCCTGACCCAAATGCGCGGTGCTACTGCCCCACGTTTAATTCTCGAACTTATCTGCGGCCGCATCTTGTTACCAGGTGGCGACACCAGCGAGCGTGGATTACTTAGCCGCATCGAGCGCCTCGAACGCGCCGAATCAATCTCAGTTCCAGCATCAACCCCAGCTGTGAAAGCTGCGGAACCTAAGCTAGTAAAAGTTGAAGAGGCTGTTTTAACGGAGCAAGACGATTTTAAAAAAGCTCTTCCCAAATCGTCGGATCCGATTAAAAAAGCCGAACCAATTAAAAATTCAGCAATCGACGTAACAGGTTTGCGCAGAATTTGGCCCGACGTAATTGAAGAAGTTAAGAAGAAGCGGCGCTTAACTTGGTCGTTGCTAAGTGCCAGCGCACAAATTGTTTCGATGGATGAAAACTCAATCACGATCGGCATCGTTAACCCAGGCGCGCGTGATTCATTCTTGCGTTCTGAATCCGATGTAATTCTGCGTCAAGCATTTGTTGATGTAGTTGGCGTTGATAAAAAGATCGAAGTGATCGTGGATTCTTCAATCGATACCAATACTCCTGCAGCACGCGCGGTGCGAGTTGATGAATCACCAACTGATAAGAATCAACTCTCTGGCCCCGAACTCCTGGCGCGCGAACTTGGCGCCAAGATTGTGAAGGACGATAGATGAGCACCGGAATGTATGAAGGTGCCATTCAAGATTTAATCGACGCACTCGGTCGCTTGCCGGGTATCGGCCCAAAGAGCGCGCAGCGAATTGCTTTTCACATTTTGCAATCAGAACCTGAAATCGCAACTGCTCTCGTTGAATCAATTCGCACCGTTAAAGAACGCGTTAAGTTCTGCACCGAATGCGGAAACGTTTCCGAAGAAGAACAATGTCGAATCTGCCGCGACCCTCGTCGTGATCGCACTGCAATCTGCGTGGTCGAAGAGAGCAAAGATGTAATTGCAATCGAGCGCACTCGCGAATTCCGCGGTACTTATCATGTGCTCGGTGGCGCGATTAGTCCGATCGATGGCATTGGCCCAGATCAATTACGAATTCGCGAATTAATGGCGCGCTTGGCCGATAACACCGTGACTGAAGTTATTTTGGCGACCGACCCCAACCTCGAAGGCGAAGCAACGGCGACCTATCTATCGCGCGCATTGGCCCCACTTGACCTTAAAGTTTCGCGCTTAGCTAGCGGCCTGCCAGTTGGTGGCGATCTTGAATACGCCGATGAAGTTACCTTGGGCCGCGCATTTGAGGGCCGTCGCACTCTTTAGCCTGACTATCTCATTATTTGGATGAACATCCGTATCATTATTTGAGATATCCCCTTTATCGGTGGCAAAAGTGGCTATTCATAGTTCAAACTTCGCTGCATGGGGTTAATTGTTCAGAAATATGGTGGCTCTAGTGTCGCCGATGCCGAGGGCATGAAGCGCGTTGCCGCCCGCATAGTGGCTAGCAAGCGCGATGGAAATCAGGTCGTAGTCGTGGTTTCGGCCATGGGAGATACCACCGATGAACTAATCGATTTAGCTAATCAAGTAACGCCAATTCCAAATGGCCGCGAACTCGACATGTTGTTAACTGCCGGCGAGCGAATTTCGATGGCACTTCTTGCAATGGCAATTTCAAGTTTGGGTCACGAAGCACGTTCGTTTACTGGCAGCCAAGCTGGCGTGATTACCGATTCATCACACGGTCGCGCACGCATCATCGATGTAACACCTGGTCGAATTCAAGAAGCACTTGCCGAAGGTGCAATTGCCATCGTTGCCGGCTTCCAAGGAATTTCGCAGGACACCAAAGACATTACAACTCTAGGTCGCGGCGGAAGTGACACAACAGCAGTCGCACTCGCAGCCGCTCTCGATGCCGATGTTTGTGAAATTTACACAGATGTCGATGGCGTATTTAGCGCCGACCCACGTGTTGTTCCATCTGCGAAAAAGTTAAAGAGCGTTACTTACGACGAAATGTTAGAACTTGCTGCAAGTGGCGCAAAAGTTCTGCACTTGCGTTGCGTTGAGTATGCCCGCCGTTATGACTTACCAATTCATGTCCGTTCAAGTTTTTCAAACAACGAAGGAACCTGGGTGGTCAAAGATCATCCGGAAGGAGACCAAATGGAACAAGCAATCATCTCAGGAATCGCTCACGATAAATCAGAGGCGAAAATTACTATCGTCGGCGTACCTGACCGCACCGGTGTTGCAGCGCGCATCTTCCAAGCGATTGCCGATAACGACATTAACATCGACATGATTGTGCAGAATGTTTCAGCAGCTGCAACTGGTCTAACCGATATTTCATTTACTTTGCCAAAATCTGAAGGTGCAAACGCAACACAAATTTTGCAGAAGCTACAAGGCGAAGTTGGTTTTGCTTCGATTCTCTACGATGATCAAGTTGGCAAAATCTCATTAGTTGGCGCTGGAATGCGTTCGCACCCAGGCGTTACCGCTACTTTCTTTGCCGCCATGGCTGAAGCTGGTATCAATATTGAAATGATCTCAACTTCCGAAATCCGCATCTCGATTATTTGCCGCGTAGCTGATCTAGAAAAGGGCGTAAAAGCAGCACATACTGCTTTCCAACTAGATGCTGATTCTGGCGAAGCCGTTGTTTACGGAGGCACTGGTCGATGAGTAAGAAACCTTCGCTTGCCGTAGTTGGTGCAACTGGCGCAGTTGGCACTGTAATGCTGGGCATCTTGTCAGAGCGCACCGATGTCTGGGGCGAGATCCGTTTGATCGCATCTGCTCGCAGTGCCGGTAAAAAATTAATCTGTCGCGGCGAAGAACTAACGGTTGTTGCTCTTTCACCTGAAGCCTTCGATGGCATTGATGTTGCAATGTTCGATGTACCCGATGAGATTTCAGCAGAGTGGGCACCAATTGCCGCATCACGTGGGGCAGTAGTCGTTGATAACTCAGGTGCTTTCCGCATGGATGCCGATGTTCCGTTGGTTGTGCCAGAAGTTAATCCGCAAGATGTAAAAAATCGTCCGCGTGGAATTATTTCAAATCCAAATTGCACAACTCTTTCCATGATCGTCGCTCTTGGCGCGCTTCATAAGAAGTATGAACTCAAAGAACTTGTGGTTTCTTCTTACCAAGCCGCATCAGGTGCCGGTCAAGCTGGTATCGATTCGTTGCGCGCACAAATTGCAGCAGTTGCAAATACTGATGCTGGCGATGTTGCTGGTGATGTGCGCAAGTACGTAACTGACTTGGGTCCTTTCCCAGCACCACTTGCGCTAAATGTTATTCCGTGGGCTGGTTCGCTAAAGCAAGATGGTTACTCATCTGAAGAATTAAAAGTCCGCAATGAATCTCGCAAGATTCTGGGTCTGCCAAATCTAAAAGTTTCCGCCACTTGTGTGCGAGTGCCAGTTATTACAACTCACTCGCTCACTGTTCACGCTACTTTCGCCCAAGAACCAAGCCGCAAAGAGGCGCAAGACATCCTCGAAAACGCAGCAGGGGTGAAGTTGGTTGATGATCCAGAAAATCACAAGTTCCCTACCCCAGCCGATGTTGTTGGCACAGACCCAACTTGGGTTGGCCGAGTTCGCAAGAGCATCGATGATCCAATGTCACTCGATATGTTCGTTTGCGGCGACAATCTACGCAAGGGCGCTGCGCTAAATACTGCGCAGATCGCTGAATTACTTGCCGTTGAATTTACTAAGTAGGCTTACCTCATGAGCATTAAAGAGCAATTGAAGCTAGACCTTACTGAAGCTATTCGTTCTCGCAATGAGATTGTTTCGGGCACGATTCGCATGGTGCTAACTGCGATTACCAATGAAGAAGTTGCCGGTAAAGAAGCGCGCCAACTTTCCGATGAAGAAGTAATCACAGTTCTTTCACGCGAAGCCAAGAAGCGTCGCGAAGCTGCCGAAGCATTTGCCGATGCGGGCCGCGCCGATAAAGCCACTCTAGAAAAAGCTGAAGGCGAAGTAATTGCTAAGTATTTACCAGCTCAATTAACTGAAGCAGATATCGCAGCGATGATCGCCGAAGCAATTGCGGCAACTGGTGCTGCCGGCCCTGCCGATATGGGCAAAGTTATGGGTGCTATTAAGGCCAAGATTGCCGGCAAAGCCGATGGCAGTGTCGTTTCATCACTAGTGAAAGCAGCGTTAAACAAATGAAGTTTGAATATGCAACCGTGCCATTACTTTCACATGCAACTAAGCAGATTCTTGATACTTGGGGTTCTGATGGTTGGGAACTTGTTCAAGTTGTGCCAGCACCAGGAACCGGCGAACAGTTAGTTGCTTACATGAAAAGAGAAATCAAATGAATAAAGTAGATGTTCACGCAAAGCTAGCTGAACTAGGCCTAGAACTACCAGTTGCTGCACTGCCTGTAGCTGCTTACGTTCCAGCGATTCGCACCGGCAACATTGTTTTCACCGCAGGTCAATTGCCACTAGTCGATGGCACTATGGCCGGAACTGGCAAAGTTGATGGCGAGATCACACCAGAGCGCGCGAAAGAACTTGCGCAGATCTGCGCACTTAATTGCTTAGCGGCAGTTGCAACTGTGGCTGATGTAAATAACATTACTAAAATCGTTCGTGTAGTTGGTTATGTAAACGGTGTTCCTGGCTATATCAACGCACCCGTTGTTGTTAACGGCGCTAGCGAATTGTTCTTAGCAATCTGGGGCGATGGCGCAAAGCATGCACGTAGTGCTGTCGGTATTGCCGAATTGCCTTTGAACTCACCGATTGAAATCGAACTAACTGTCGAGATTACCGACTAATTACTTACCGCGTTTTCCTAAACGTTCAACGTCAGTAATTAACACAGCGCGACCATCAAGCTTTAACCAGCCGCGACCAGCAAAATCGGCCAAAGCTTTATTTACTGTTTCGCGTGATGCGCCAACTAATTGAGCTAACTCTTCTTGAGTTAGATCGTGGTGCACAAATAAACCTTCATCGGTAACTTTTCCGAAACGATCGCCCAGATCGATTAACGCCTTAGCAACGCGACCAGGAACATCTGAGAAAACTAAATCGCCAACTGCTTCGTTGGTACGACGCAAGCGCTGAGACAAACGAGCAAGAAGTTGCAGTGAAACTTCAGGATTATCTTTTAGCCAAGGAATAACTTTGGCGTGAGACAAGCTAAGAAGCTTGGCATCGGTAACTGCAGTTGCAGTCGATGTGCGTGGGCCTGGATCAAAGAGGCTAAGTTCGCCAAACATTTCGCCGGGGCCAAGAATTGAAAGCAGATTTTCGCGGCCATCGGTGCTGGTTGTGCCGAGCTTTAACTTGCCATCGACAATTACATATAAGTGATCGCCAGAATCGCCCTCGGCGAAAAGCACATTGCCCTTAAGCACCTTTACTTGATCCATTGATGCGCGCAAAGAGGCGGCAGCTGCATCATCAAGGGCAGTAAAAAGTGGGGCTCTACGTACTACTTCTTCATCATGTGGCACAAGCGGTACTTTACCTCCATGGGAGTCGATAGCCAAAAGCGAGCAGATGCCCGCAAGATTTATCGGGTTTTAACCAAGACTTACCCGCACGTAACCTGCGAACTCGACTTCAAAAATCCGCTGCAGCTGCTAATTGCCACCGTCCTCTCAGCACAGTGCACAGATAAGCGGGTCAATGCGGTGACACCAGCGCTCTTTAAAAAATATAAGAGTGTTAACGCTTATGCAGGTGCTCGCGTAGAAGATATTGAAGATCTGATTTATACAACTGGCTTCTATCGCGCGAAAGCTCGCCATATTAAAGGGCTGGCAACCAAAATTGTTAAGCAATACGGTGGTGAAGTTCCGGCTGAATTAGAAAAATTAGTAACTCTGCCTGGGGTTGGGCGCAAAACTGCCAACGTTGTTCTTGGCCACGCCTTTGATATTCCAGGAATCACGGTTGACACTCACTTTGGTCGCTTGTCGCGTAGATTTGGCTGGACGACTTCGCAAGATCCAGTCAAAGTCGAACACGAAGTTGGCGCACTGATTGCGCAGAAAGAGTGGACCAACTTGTCACAGCGCATGATCTGGCACGGTCGCCGAATTTGTCATTCGCGCAAACCAGCTTGTGGCGCCTGCCCGATGGCAAAAATTTGTCCATCTTTTGGCATTGGCGAAGTTGACCCCGTTAAAGCCCGGTTACTTTTAAAGACTGATGCGGACTTTAGATGAAAAGAGTTCTAATTCTTTTACTTGCGCTCTCATTAACTGGTTGCTCATCGATTACAAATTCCATGTCGAGTATTGGGGAAGTAGTTGATTGCGTTGAAGTTGATCATGTGGCAGCAAAAGCAGATGACACGTTGCTTAACTGTCTAAGCGGCACTGAGAAAATATCAGTCGAGTCACTACGCGGCCCACTAATAGTTAATGTTTGGGGCTCTTGGTGTGGCCCATGTAAGCAGGAAATGCCATATTTTGTAGACTTTCATCACCAGGCAAATGGCAAAGTAAAGCTGCTCGGAATTGCAGTTGAAGAAGCTAAAGCCCAAGATTCTAAAGATTTCATTATTTCCTATGGCATTACTTGGCCAAATCTTTATGATGCTAAAGGAGTAACTCGAGCAATTTTTGGCATGGGAGTGCCAGTTACTTGGTTTATCGATGAACAAGGTACTGTGGTTTATAAACACATCGGCGTCGTTGAAACCACCGAAGAGCTAATTGAATTAACTGCGAAGTATCTCAAGGTGGAAATCTGATGTTTGTTGATATTGCACTAGCGTTGCTAGCTCTTGGCGCAATCAAGCGCGGCTATAGCACTGGGTTTCTGGCCACTATTTTTCGCACCCTCGGCTACATCGTTGGCGGTGTTGCAGGTCTTTACTTCTCATTGCAATTTGTTGCTTCGTGGGATTCATTGCTACAGCAAGTTATCGCAGTATTAGTTGCGATTTTTCTCGGCGCACAACTTGGTTTATTTGTATTCGGTAAGTTTGCAAAGTTTTTCCACGCGCGACTGCTTTGGAAACCATTCAAAGTTATTGATTCACTAGCCGGTGTAGCACTGGAACTAATCCGCGTAGTAGTAATTGGTTATCTCGTTTTAACCACTCTGCTTTGGTCGCCCTGGAGCGCAGTTAAGAATGAAGTTAATGAGAGCCAGATTTACGCTCAATTAGATGAGCGTTTGCCAAGCGTGATCACTGATCTAAGAGATCGCGCAAACGAATTCTTAAGGAAATAGGGCAAATCACCCAAACTTGAACTTATAAATCCACATAGTAGTTCTTCCAAAACTAATCTAGATAAATTAAAATCTGCGATTATGAGAAGGGTTTCAACCGCACTAGTTTTAGTTCTAGCCGCATCCATATTTGCGCCGGCTAATGCGGCTGCGCCAAAGCCCGGAACGACCTGCAAAACTTTAAATCAAAAAATTACATCAGGTGGCCAGCTTTATACCTGCACTAAAAGTGGAAGTAAGAAGGTTTGGTCGAAGGGCGTAAAAGTTGCACCAAAGCCAAATGCTGTGCCAACTCCTTCCAATTCACCTTCTGCTACCTCCCAAACTATTAAATTAAATATTCAAGAGGGAATAATTTGCGATTCAACTGGGCAAATGAGTGGAAAAGATTCCAAAGGGGTTGAACTGTTCTGCACGCAAGGCGGAGACGGTAAGTATTCTTGGCGGCCAAAGCAACCAGAAGCGCCAACGCCAACACCAACGCCAACGCCAACGCCAACACCAACGCCAACTCCAACTCCAACGCCAACACCAACGCCAACTCCAACGCCAACGCCAACACCAACGCCAACGCCAACTCCAACGCCAACTCCAACGCCAACGCCAACACCAACGCCAACGCCAACTCCAACGCAGGCAGCTTGGCCATATGTACTTGGAAAGCTTGGAAGTAGCTGCAGTAAAGAAGGACAAATTGGCTGGAATGGAAATGTAGTCGGCGCTTGTAAAAATGGAATTGTCATGTATGCGATGCAGAAAGATGTACCAGTTACACCTATCGGCGGTTATCAGTCTCGACCTGATTGGTATCCAACCCTTACTCAAATTATGATGCCACCATTGACTTCCGAACCAACTTGTTCAGCTTCAACAATTAAATTTACAAAACCGGTAATCCCGCTTGATAAGTTAGCACCGACAATTCCTTACGGAATGATGGTTGGTGATCATGTGACACCGATTGATCACGCGTATTTGGGCCATAAATCTCTCTCAATTCCAATAGCAAGTCGTACCGAGAATGATTACGTCGCGATTACCACACCCGCAGATGGTGTGATTATCGAACTAGGTAACCTTGGCTCCCCAAATAGCTATCGTGTTGTTATTAACCATGGGTGCAATGTCTTTAGCGTGTATATGGTCCTAAATAGAGGAACTGGCGTACTTGCTGATGCATTTAAGAAATTGAATGGTAATGGCTATGTATTTCTGAACATTCCTATAAAGGCTGGCGAAGAATTTGGGCGGCAACGGGACAATATGTTGGACTTCAATGTATTTGATGGCACTAAATTTTTACCAGGATTCGCCAACGTTTATTCATATTTAACCGGTGATACTTCAAAGCCGTATACCGCTGATTATTTGCCTTATTTCACTGAGGAAATTCGCACCGCAATGGAAAATTCTCTGCAGCGAGTTGCCACACCGAGAATTGGAAAGATAGATCAGGATGTGATCGGTGCGGCTGCTGGTAACTGGTATTTAGCTGGTACAAATGGCTACGGTGGCAATCCAATTAGTGATTATGAGAATGCCACATCACAAGTGATGGGTGGATCCGTAAGTGGAAAAAACTATTATGCCTGGAGCCATCTGGCATTAGCTCAGCATGAAGTTGATGCTGAAAAGTGGATTCTCTCAACTGGCTGGTATAAAGACTCAAATGGTGATCCAACTCAATTTGTGATTGCAGTTGGAGCTAATCAACCAACCCCAGATAAGTTAACTGCAAGTTCTGGTGCTGTTATTTATGATTTAGCTTTTATTAATTACTTAGATCCACCAGGAACTCCCGCTCGAATTGAAGGGAGCACTGAACCAAGGCCAGTTGGCTATAAAATTGCACCAGGACCTATTCAGACTAAGGCAATTTTGCAGGTAAATAGTGATAACTCGTTATCAATTGAATTTGGTAGCGTTTTTACCTCGGCTAAGCGAACTTACAATCGATAAGAGTGTTACTTAATCTTCGTCCTTAGAAGTATTTAACCCCTCAGAAATCAGCTTCATTACGTTTGGATCTGCCAGCGTTGTTGAATCGCCAACTGCGCGATGTTCAGCTACATCCTTAAGCAAACGACGCATGATCTTGCCGCTTCGGGTCTTTGGTAGTTCGTTAACCACCACGATTTGGCGTGGCTTAGCGATTGCGCCAATCTCTTTAGCAACATGGGCGCGTAGATCTTGAATTAGCTTCTCGCTATCACCGTGCTTAACGCCGCCACGCAAAATCACAAATGCCACGATGCCTTGCCCAGTCATCGCATCCGCTGCACCAACTACCGCCGCCTCTGCCACTTCTGGGTGGCTAACTAGCGCTGATTCAACTTCAGTTGTTGAGATACGGTGACCCGAAATATTCATCACATCATCGACGCGACCTAATAACCAGAGCGCACCTTCTTCATCAATCTTGGCGCCGTCACCTGCGAAATAAATACCCTTAAAGCGCGACCAATAAGTTTCCTTGTAACGCTCGTCTTCGCCCCAAACCCCGCGCAACATTCCCGGCCATGGTTTATCCAGAATTAAGAATCCGCCGTGACCTAAGCCAACTTCAACGGCATTCTCATCAACAACTTTTGCACTAATACCTGGAATCGGACCCATTGCTGAACCTGGTTTTGTGGCAGTTACACCAGGTAGCGGTGAAATCATGATGCCGCCAGTTTCAGTTTGCCACCAAGTATCAACAATCGGGCAACGATTTGCGCCGATAACTTCGCGGTACCACATCCAGGCTTCTGGATTAATTGGTTCACCTACTGAACCGAGTAATCGAAGTGAGGAAAGATCATGCGCTTTAGGAAATTCGTCGCCCCACTTCATCCAGGTGCGAATCAAAGTTGGTGCGGTGTACAAAATGCTTACTTTGTACTTTGCTACTAATTCAAAGATGCGACCTTTATGTGGTGTATCTGGCGTTCCTTCGTACATAACCTGTGTTGCACCATTAATTAGCGGGCCATAAACCACGTATGAGTGGCCGGTAATCCAACCAATATCTGCAGTGCACCAATAAACATCGGTCTCGGCCTTTAGATCAAAGACCGCCTTATGCGTATAGGCCGCCTGTGTTAAATAGCCGCCAGTAGTGTGGAAAATGCCCTTTGGTTTAGCGGTTGTGCCCGAGGTGTAGAGAATAAATAGTGGGTGTTCAGCGTCAAAAGCCTGCGCCACATGCTCTGCGCTTTGGCGATCAACAATCTCGTGCCACCAAACATCTTTGCTTGAATCAAAGGCGGTCTCTTGGCCAGTGCGCTTAACTACTAAAACTTTCTCAACGTTATTTGGTTTTGAAAGCGCTTCATCAACCGTTGGCTTAAGTGCAAATGCGGCACCCTTGCGATAACCACCATCGGCGGTAATAACTAACTTTGCATCAGCATCATTAATGCGTGAGATCAAAGCGTCGGCTGAAAAACCACCGAAGACAACTGAGTGTGGTGCACCAATGCGCGCACATGCCAACATCGCAATTGCTGCCTCTGGAATCATCGGCATATAAATCGCAACGCGATCGCCAGCTTTAATTCCTAATTCAGTTAGCGCGTTAGCAGTTTTCTTAACTTCAACTAATAAATCTGCATAAGAAATGGTGCGAGTATCACCAGGTTCACCTTCGAAGTGAAAAGCAATGCGAGAGCCGCGACCTTCATTAACGTGACGATCAAGTGCGTTAACGCTGGCATTTAATTTTCCGCCGACAAACCATTTTGCATATGGGCTCTGCCAATCGAGTACTTCAGACCAAGGTTTATCCCACAACAAGTTCTTGGCTTGTTTCTCCCAGAAACCTAAGCGGTCGGCTTCAGCTTCGTCATAGAGGCTGGCTTTGGCATTTGCTTGTGCGGCGAATTCGGCTGTAGGGGCAAAGGTGCGAGTTTCGTGGGAGAGATTGGAAAGCGAATCTTCAGTCATAGTGTGTGAGATTACTCGCTCTAGACAACTTTTCCTAGCAAAACAATTCAGAGGCAATTGCTCATCAACAAGTAATTCTCATTTGTGAATTGGAACAACAGCGCTCAGCCATGATCGCAACCTTCGATCACCTTCGTGATTGCATATCGAAAGGCACAAAATGTCCGCATTTATAATCGGCTTCATCAAGTTCATGGCCACCCCTGAATTAACCCGCGCTGTGGCCACCATCATCGCTCGAGGCCTAAAAATGCTGCTCCTGGGCATGTAAGCGAGGCTGGCACTCCAAACTTCGAGCCTAATTTTTCTTACGCTCGGGTAAGTGGTTGGATATGTCGTAAGCCTTTAGTCGGCTCAAAGATGCGCTCGGCTTTTACATATCCACCACTGGAGTGATCATGCCAATTGCAACCCCGGAAATTTATGCAGATATGTTGGATCGCGCGAAAGCTGGCGCCTTTGCATATCCCGCAATCAACGTTTCATCATCTCAAACCCTGATCGCAGCCCTTCGTGGTTTCGCCGAAGCTGAATCAGATGGCATCATTCAATTTTCTTGGGGCGGCGCAGAATACGCATCAGGTTCAACGGTTAAGAACATGGTTGATGGCGCAGTTGCACTCGCTGAGTTCGCACATGTTGTTGCGAAGAACTACAACGTAAACATTGCACTACACACCGATCACTGCCCAGCTGAAAAGCTTGATGGTTTCATGCGTCCGCTTCTTGAGTTCGGTGCAAACCGTATTAAGAATGGTCAAGCTCCACTATTTAATTCACACATGTGGGATGGCTCAGCCGTTGATATGCCAACAAACATGAAGGTTGCCGCCGAGATGCAGAAGCTTTCTGCTGCTGCTCGCACAATTCTGGAAATCGAAATCGGTGTTGTCGGTGGCGAAGAAGACGGTATCGAAGCAAAGCACGATGCCAAGTTGTACTCGACGCCTGAAGACGCGCTAATGACAGTTGCAACTCTTGGTACTGACCCAAGTACCCGCTACATGGTTGCCGCAACTTTCGGTAACGTGCACGGCGTTTACAAGCCAGGCAACGTTGTGTTGCAACCAAAGATTTTGCAGACACTACAAGCTGCAGTTTCAGAAAAGCTTGGCCTTCCAGCTGGCAGCAAGCCAATGGATCTCGTTTTCCACGGTGGTTCAGGTTCACTTCTTTCTGAGATCCGCGAAGCCCTTGATTACGGTGTGATCAAGATGAATATCGATACTGATACTCAGTACGCATTCACCCGCCCAGTTGTTGATCACGCCTTTAAGAACTACGACGGCGTGCTTAAGATCGACGGCGAAGTTGGCAACAAGAAGGCATACGACCCACGCGCATGGGGCAAGTTGGCTGAGGCTGGCATGGCTGCTCGCGTTGTTAAGGGTTGCGAAGACCTTCGCTCCACCGGAACCACCTCTCGCAAGTAAACTTCACTCACCGCCAACAGCTATAGAGAAAGGCTTTACCGATGCCTGCATTAGTTCTACTGGGAGCACAGTGGGGCGATGAGGGCAAGGGTAAAGCTACTGATCTGCTCGGTGATCGCGTTGATTATGTAGTTCGCTATCAAGGTGGCAACAACGCCGGTCACACAGTTGTTATCGGTGATCAAAAGTATGCGTTGCACTTATTGCCTTCTGGAATTTTAAGTCCCAATGTAATTCCAGTTATTGGTAACGGTGTAGTTATTGATCCCGGTGTTTTATTACAAGAGATCAAAGGTTTAACTGAACGCGGCATTGATTGCAGTAAATTGTTAATCAGCACTAACGCACATTTGATTACGCCGTATCACCGCACCATCGACAAAGTCACCGAACGTTTCTTGGGTAATGCCAAGATCGGTACAACTGGTCGTGGCATCGGGCCGGCATATGCTGACAAAATCAATCGCATCGGAATTCGCGTACAAGATTTATTTGATCCATCAATTCTGCGTCAGAAAATCGAAGCAGCGCTTCGCGATAAGAACCAAGTGCTGATTAAAGTTTTCAATCGCAAAAATATTGAGGTCGAAGAAGTTCTTGCCGAATATCTTGGCTATGCCGAGATCTTGCGCCCATACGTGGCCGACACTGTTTTGATTCTCGATGAAGCGTTAAAGGCGGGCAAGACTGTTCTGCTTGAAGGCTCACAAGGCACCTTGCTCGATGTTGATCACGGAACATATCCATTCGTAACTTCAAGTAATCCAACTGCTGGTGGCGCTTGCACAGGTTCTGGCATTGGCCCAACCAAAATTGAACGTGTAATCGGAATCGTTAAGGCCTACACAACTCGCGTTGGTAGCGGGCCGTTCCCAACTGAGCTACTCGATGAAGATGGCGAGAAACTGCGCAGCATCGGTGGCGAAGTTGGTGTAACAACTGGTCGTAACCGTCGTTGCGGTTGGTATGACGCACCAATTGCTCGTTATGCAGTGCGCGTTAATGGCCTAACTGACTTCTTCTTAACCAAGCTCGACGTGCTTACTGGCTGGGAGCAAATCCCAGTATGTGTGGCTTATGAGATCGATGGCAAGCGCGTTGAAGAACTACCTGCTTCACAATCAGATTTCCATCACGCAAAACCAATTTATGAATACTTGCCGGGTTGGACTGAAGATATTCGCAGCGCTCGCAAAGTTTCTGATCTGCCAAAGAACGCGCAAGCTTATGTTGCCTACCTCGAGAAAATCTCAGGGGCACCGATGAGTGCAATCGGCGTCGGGCCGGGTCGCGACGAGACTATCGTCGTGAAGGAGTTCATCTAAAGATGAAAATCCTCCTAGTCGGAAGCGGCGGTCGCGAACACGCCCTGGCACTAGGACTACACGCAGATACTTTCTGTACCGAACTACATGTGGCACCTGGTAACCCAGGCATTGCACAATTTGCGACTTGTCATGAGTTAGATATTAAAAACAATCAAGCAATTGTTGATTTAGCAAAATCTCTTGAAATTGAATTCGTGGTTATCGGCCCCGAAGTTCCACTTGTAAATGGCGCCGCTGATCGTTTGCGCGCAGCTGGCATAAAAGTATTCGGACCATCAAAAGCTGCTGCGCAACTTGAAGGCAGTAAGAACTTTGCTAAAGAAGTTATGCACGATGCTGGCGTACCAACTGCCAAAAGTTTTACCGTTGGCCCAGTTCAATTAGAAATCGAAAGTGCACTAGATACTTTTGGTGCGCCTTACGTTGTTAAGGATGATGGCCTTGCTGCTGGCAAAGGCGTTGTAGTTACATCTGATCGCAAAGAAGCAATTGCGCACGCTCTGCAATGCGAACGCGTAGTAATTGAAGAATATTTAGCTGGCCCCGAGATTTCGTTATTCGGCATTAGCGATGGTCGCAACATAATTCCGATGCAACCAGCCCAAGATTTCAAACGCGCACATGATGGTGATGCTGGCCCAAACACTGGCGGCATGGGCGCATATTCACCTTTGCCTTGGGCACCAACTGATATCGAAGATGATGTCTACACCCAAGTTTTAGCGCCAATGATTGCCGAGATGGCAGCGCGTGGAACCCCATTCATAGGCTTGTTATACGCAGGTTTGGCCCTAACTGATACTGGCCTAAAGGTCATTGAATTCAATGCTCGCTTTGGTGACCCCGAGACCCAAGTTTTGATTCCACGTTTACAAACTCCGCTGGCATCTCTGCTCTACAAAGCTGCAACTGATGATCTAGATGATGTAGCACTGCAATGGCACGATGATTCAGCAGTCACTGTTGTATTGGCAGCTCCCGGATATCCCGCTAACCCAATTGCAGGGGGTGAGATTTCGGCGCTACCAACGGTTGCCGATACGCAAATTTTCCACGCCGGCACCAAACACGCTGACGGCAAGTTGCTAGCAAACGGTGGGCGAGTGCTAACTGTGACCGGCATCGGTAGCGATTTAACTGAAGCCCGCAACCAGGCATACCGCGCAATCTCGCAAATCAAATTAACCGATTCGTTCTACCGAACCGACATCGCGCTAAATGCGTCGGTGGCAGAGAAGGGCAATTAAATGCGAGAGAATGACCCAATGGTGGAACGGGAAGATAAAACACAGACCCAATCAGCTAGCTTGTTAGGTAGCCGTTACGCGTCGGCCGAGATGCGCGCAATTTTTGCGCCCTCAGCCAAAATTATTCAAGAGCGCAAACTCTGGATCGCCGTAATGCGCGCGCAATCAAATTTGGGCCATGCCATTGATGCCAAAGTAATAGCTGACTATGAAAAAGTGATTACTAAAGTTGATTTAGCTTCTATCGATGCTCGCGAAAAAGCCACGCGTCACGATGTCAAAGCTCGCATCGAAGAATTCAACGCACTTGCCGGCCACGAAGCAATCCACGCCGGCATGACTAGCCGCGACTTAACTGAAAATATTGAAGCGCTACAAGTGCGCGAAGGTTTAAATATTGTGCACGACAAAGTTGTGGCAGTTTTAGCTGCCCTCGGTGATCGCGCAGCACAATATGCCGCACAACCAATCGCTGGTCGCTCACATAATGTGCCTGCGCAAATTACAACCCTCGGCAAACGCTTTGCCTCAGCGGCCGAAGAGTTGCTCTTCGCATATGCCCGTTTAAAAGCGCTGCAAGAGCGTTATCCAATGCGTGGCATCAAAGGCCCAGTGGGCACCGCCCAAGATTCCATCGATTTACTTGGTAGCAGCGATGCGCACTTCAAACTCGAAGCCGCTATTGCCGCTGAACTTGGTTTTGAAAACGTTCTAGATTCAACTGGCCAGGTTTATCCACGCTCTCTCGACTACGACCTAGTCACAACACTTGTGCAGTTAGCTGCCGGTCCATCTTCGCTAGCAACTTCTATTCGCTTAATGGCTGGCGCTGAGCTAGTTACTGAAGGCTTTAAAGCTGGACAAGTTGGCAGCAGCGCAATGCCACACAAGATGAATACTCGTTCGTGCGAACGCGTTAATGGTTTATCGGTGGTTCTGCGTGGTTACGCCTCAATGGTTAGCGAACTTGCTGGCGATCAATGGAATGAAGGCGACGTTAGTTGCAGCGTTGTTCGTCGCGTTGCGCTACCTGATTCTTTCTACGCAATCGATGGCTTGCTCGAAACTTTCTTAACTGTCATCGCCGAGTTCGGTGCATTCCCTTCTGTCATAGCGGCTGAACTAGAACGCTACTTACCATTCTTAGCAACAACTAAAATTCTGATGGCTGCAGTTAAAGCTGGCGTGGGTCGCGAAGTTGCCCACGAAGTTATTAAAGAACATGCAGTTGCTGCGGCCCTTGCAATGCGCGAAGGAAAACCAAACACTATGTTTGCCGCCATTGCGGCTGATGCACGCATGCCACTTGATGAAGGCGCCCTGGCTGCACTGATCAGTGATCCAATTGAATTTACTGGCGATGCTCGCCAACAAGTTGCTCGAGTTGTTAATCGCATCGAAGCGATTACTTCCGCGCACCCTGCCGCTGCGCAGTACAAGCCCGGCGCTATCAGGTGAGCGGATTCGGCCCAGCTGGCCCACCGCCAGCGCCTGCGATAACTGGGTGGACTCACTTGCGCACCGGAAAAGTTCGCGACCTTTACACCAATGAAAGCGGCGAACTTTTAATCGTTGCTAGTGATCGCATCTCGGCCTTTGACTGGGTGCTACCAACGCTAATCCCCAATAAAGGCGCGGTTTTAACACAGATCTCGCTCTGGTGGTTCGAGAAACTAAAGCACTTAGTACCAAACCACATTATCGGCACCGATGTGCCAACCGAAGTTGCTGGGCGAGCAGTAATTGCAAAACCACTAACTATGTATCCAATCGAATGTGTGGCACGGGGTTACTTAACTGGCAGTGGTTGGGCTGAATATAAGAATGACCAAAAAGTTTGCGGTAATGATTTACCAGCCGGTCTGCTCGATGGCTCAAAGTTGCCAACAAGTATTTTCACACCAGCTACCAAGGCCGAAATTGGCGATCACGATATAAACATAGATTTCCTAGCAGCCACCAAGATTGTCGGCACCGAAACTGCAACAGAACTGCGCGATCGAACACTTGCGATTTATGACTTTGCCGCCGGCATCGCACAAGAGCGCGGCATAATCTTGGCCGATACTAAATTTGAATTCGGTACCGACACCCATGGCTTGATGACTCTCGGTGATGAAGTTTTGACTCCAGATTCATCGCGCTTCTGGGATGCCGCAGTTTGGCAACCAGGACAATCACAACCTTCTTTTGATAAACAATATTTGCGCGACTATTTAGTAAACAGCGGCTGGGATCGTGAGAGTAATCCACCAGTACTACCAAGTGAAGTAGTTGAGAGAACTACCCAGCGTTACACCGAAGCGTTCAAACGTATTACCGGCACCGAATTCAAAGCAGCTTAGATTTAACGAACTAACAAAGGAGAAACAAATGGGAAAAATCGTGGTCGATGTAATGTTAAAGCCCGAGATTCTTGACCCACAAGGTAAGGCAGTCGCTGCTGCGCTTCCTCGCTTAGGTTTCTCTTTTGCTACCGATGTTCGCCAAGGTAAGCGCTTTGAGATCACCGTCGATGGCGATGTGACCGCAGCCCAAATTGCTGAAGTTGAAAAAGCTGCCGAAGTATTACTTGCTAACCCAGTTATCGAGACCTTCACCGTGAGAGCCGAATAAGTATGCGCATTGGAGTCGTAACTTTTCCCGGCACCCTCGATGACCGAGATGCCGCGCGAGCAGTTAAATACGCGGGTGCTGAGGCCGTTTCGCTCTGGCACGGAGACGCTGATCTAAAAGGCGTCGATGCGGTAATTCTGCCTGGTGGTTTCTCTTACGGTGACTACTTGCGCTGCGGTGCAATCTCGCGTTTTGCCCCTGTGATGACTGAAATTATTGCTCAAGCAAATAAAGGCATGCCGCTACTTGGCATCTGTAATGGTTTCCAAGTTCTCTGCGAAGCTCACTTATTACCGGGTGCACTAACCCGTAACCACGAACTACATTTTCTCTGCCGCGATCAAACTTTAAAGATTGAAAACACCACTAGCGCCTGGACCAGTAATTTCACTAAGGGTCAAGAGATTGTGATTCCGCTAAAGAATGGTGAAGGTTCTTTCCAATGCGATGATGAAACTTTAAAATCTCTCGAAGATAACAACCGCGTTATTGCTCGCTATGTGGGCGAGAACCCAAATGGCTCACGCAACTTAATTGCTGGCATTACAAACGAGCGCGGCAACGTGGTTGGCTTAATGCCACACCCTGAGCACGCTATTGATTCACTAACTGGCCCATCAACAGATGGTTTGCCTTTCTTTACTTCAGTGCTAACTGCGTTGGTAGGCAAGTGATGGCGCTAGATACCGTTGCAATCGCGCAAACTTCGCCCAACACCAAGCAACCTTTTGCCGAACTTGGTTTAAAGCCCGATGAATACGCGCGCATTAAAGAGATTCTTAACCGTCGCCCGACTTCATCTGAGCTCGCTATGTATTCAGTTATGTGGTCAGAGCACTGCTCTTACAAATCTTCCAAGGTGCACTTAAAGCAATTCGGCGAGAAAGCCCCACATAGCGACGCGCTTTTAGTTGGTATTGGCGAAAACGCTGGCGTTGTCGATGTCGGTCAGGGCTACGCAGTAACTTTCAAAATTGAATCCCACAACCACCCATCATTTATTGAGCCATACCAAGGTGCTGCAACTGGCGTCGGTGGAATCGTGCGCGATATTTTGACGATGGGTGCGCGCCCAATTGCGGTAATGGATCCACTTCGCTTTGGCCCCGCCGATGCCCCTGATACCAAGCGGGTTTTGCCTGGCATCGTCGCTGGAATCGGTGGCTATGGCAACTGCCTAGGCCTACCGAATATCGGTGGCGAAATTACTTTCGATCAAACTTACTTAGGTAATCCGTTAGTTAACGCACTCTGCGTTGGCGTAATGCGCCATGATCAAATCAAATTAGCTAAAGCATCAGGTGCTGGCAACTTAGTTGTGCTCTTCGGCGCCAAAACTGGTGGCGATGGCATTGGCGGCGTATCAGTTCTAGCTTCTGAAACTTTCGGTGCAAGTGGCCCAGCTAAACGTCCAAGCGTGCAAGTTGGTGACCCATTCGTTGAAAAAGTTTTAATTGAATGTAGTTTAGAAATCTTTGCTGAAGATCTAGTTGTTGGCATTCAAGATCTCGGTGGCGCTGGACTTTCTTGCGCAACTAGCGAACTTGCTTCCGGCGGCAGCGGCGGCATGGCCGTGCAACTCGACAAAGTTCCACTACGCGACCCATCACTTTCACCAGAAGAAATTTTGATGTCAGAATCACAAGAGCGCATGTGTGCAATCGTTGAACCAAAACACATTGCGCGTTTCCTAGAGATCTGCGCTAAGTGGGATGTCACCGTAGATGTAATCGGTGAAGTCACCGATGGTGATCGTTTAATCATTACTTGGCATGGCGAAGTAATCGTTGATGTTCCACCACGTACTGTGGCGCACGAAGGCCCGGTCTATAACCGCCCACTTGCCCAACCTGCCTACATCGACATCGTTAACGCCGAAACAATCAACGTGCCGTTACCAAGCACAGCAGATGAGATTAAAGCTGCGATGTTAACAATTGCTAGCACTCCAAACTTGGCTGATAAATCTTGGGTCACTTCGCAATATGACAAGTACGTACAAGGCAACACAATTCTGGCGCAACCAGAAGATGCCGGCATGGTTCGAGTTGATGAATCAACTCAACTCGGCGTGGCAATTAGTACTGATGCCAATGCCAACTGGTCATATTTAAATCCTTACGAAGGCGCTAAGTTAGCCCTGGCCGAAGCTGCACGCAACATCGCAGTAGCTGGCGCAAAACCGCTAGCAGTCACCAATTGCCTTAATTTTGGCTCTCCTGAGGACCCAGGCGTCATGTGGCAATTTGCTGAATCCGTGCGCGGTCTAGCCGATGGTTGTTTAGAGATGGGACTACCTGTCACAGGTGGCAACGTTTCGTTCTACAACCAAACTGGTGACATTGCGATTCTGCCAACACCAGTAATCGGTGTACTCGGTGTTATTCAAGATGTGCGCACTCGCACCCCAATGGGTATACCGGCCGCAGGTCTTGATCTCTATCTCTTAGGTGAAACTAAGAGCGATCTTGCCGGCAGCGAATGGGCGTTCTTGCATAACCAACGTGGTGGCAATTCACCAATTGCCGATCTGCAACGCGAAATGAATTTAATTGATTTCTTACTTGCTAATAATTCAATCTTTAAGTGCGCACACGATCTTTCGCAAGGTGGTCTGGCTGCAACTTTGATCGAGACAACGCTTAAGCACAATATCGGGGCAACTATCACACTTAGCGATGTCGGCATCGAACTTCTTTCTGAAACACCATCGCGAGTGTTAATTGCAATCGACCCAGCCGATGCCGCAAAGATCACCTACCCAGCAACCAAGATCGGCACCACTGGTGGCACATCGCTAACAATCAATGGTGCTGAAATTTCACTAGCTGAACTACGCACTGCCCACACCGAAACTTTCCCAAAGTTGTTTGGTTAACCAATGCGCGACCCACGGATTCTCGAATCAGTTAAAGCAACTCTTGCTCTATTAGTTGCCGCTAATCCGGGTCGCGCAATTGAAGTGCGCATTCCTCCTTACGCCGCTGTGCAATGTGGCGATGGTCCAACACATTCTCGTGGTACACCACCTAATGTCATCGAAATGGATGCAGATACTTGGTTGGCGCTGGCAAACGGTGACACCAATTGGGCAGCTGCTATGCAAACAGGCAAAATCAACGCATCGGGTGCTCGCGCTGACCTATCGGAGTATCTGCCGCTGCGAACTTCAGACAGCCAATCCACAAATGCTCAAGCCCCAAATAGGATCACACCATGAAGTCGCTAACCGTTCTGGTGCCGATCTATAACGAGTCTCGCACGCTGACCGAGCTCGTAAGCCAAATAGATTCAATGCTTAGCGGGGTTATCGCTGAATGCATCTTCATTAACGATGGCAGCACCGATAACAGTGGTGAGGTACTAGCCGCGGCACTTGCTCAAGTTTCCTTCAAGCACCAAACGCTGACTCAATCAAATGGTGGCAAGTCGAGCGCGATCAAAGCTGGTGCGAAGTTAGTTCAATCTTCACATGTAATTATCCTCGATGCAGATCTAGAGCTCGATACGCACGATGTGGTTGAGCTTTGGAAAGTTGTGCAAGCCGGCAAAGCTGATGTGGTCTTTGGCTATCGTCACTTCTTAGCCCAGTCGGCATTTACTTACCGCTATGCCAAAGGCAATCTTGTAATTTCAAACCTTTACGGGCTACTTTTCAATGAAGTGGTAACCGACATAATGTGTGGTTATAAATTAGTCCCAACTAAAGTTCTGCAAGATCTGCCTTATAAGTTTAAGAAGTTTGCGATCGAAATTGAGATTCCAATCTACCTTTGGAAGCAGCGTATTCGCCCTCATGAAGTCAAGGTTGGGTATTCACCTCGCTCACGCCTAGATGGCAAAATGATCTCAGCAAAAGACGCCGTCTCAATCATTTTCACGCTAATCACTCACCGAGCACTGAAAGCGAGACGATAATGCGCAACGCCTTAATTCGTAACTCCGTAGTTGCAGTTATTTGGTGGATCATTTTCTTCCCCGGCTTCTATTCATCTGATTCTTTCGCCGCCGTGAATATGGCTAAATCTGGCGACCTAGTGAATTCATACACAGCTTCATGGGCGATCTATGTGCGGGTATTTTCAATCTTTGGTAATTTCATCGGGTTGCTAACGCTGATTAACACTCTGATCTTGGTTTATTCAGTTACTAGATTCTCCTACGCCCTTCTTTCCAAGAGAACAGCCGCAATTTCTTCCTTTGTTTTGACCATGACACCTCTGGTCGCAGGTATGGGAATCACGCTCTGGCATGACATCTTGATGACCGCGGGACTATTGCTTTTGGCTGCTTTTTTCACCATTTACCGCCAAGGCGATAACTACTCAAAGAATGATTTCTTCTCACTCTTATTACCCAGCGCAGTCCTACTGTCGTTTAGACCAAACGGCCTACCTACATTCTTAGTATTTGCAGTCCTCTTACTGATTTTCTCTTATCGCAAATCACTTATTCGCCCATTAGCTTTGGTTTTAGCAATAACAGCAGGTACCACGATCTTTAATTCCTTAGTAGTTGTGGGAGCAGATCCAATCAACACCCACTACGCACAAGAGTGGATGCGCAATGACATCTCTTGTTATGCGGCTAGCCCTGCAGGTGCTGGTTGGGTTGAGCAGAACATGCCTGGCGTTGGCAATACTCAGAGCTGGGCTTCAGCTGATGCATGTACTTTCTTGAACCGTTATTCTCTAGACTCAAAAGATGTAATTAGCTCATATGAAGTAGTGCCCGCAGCTTGGCGCAAGCTAGCTCTATCCGATCCAGCATTCGTTCTTAAAACTCACTTTGATCGTAATTATTATGTTGTACCGCTACCAATTAATGGGCTACCAAGTATTCCGTTTTTACACAGCACGATTGAGACTGCAGATGCTGGTGTTGCGTGGGCAATGCCTAGTGTCGCCGAGAAAGCACGCGTTGTAATGCGAGTTGGCAATGCGCTTCGACCAATCTTGGCTTATGCCGGCATGTGGCTCCTACTTGTGCTTGGTGCCCTGATATTACTAAAGCGCAAAGAGTGGTTACCAACTTTTCTTTTGGGCTTCTCTCTTCTAGGCATTCTCTTTGTATTCGCCCCAATTCCAGATGGCCGATACGCACTCTTTGTAATGCTGGCCGGTCAACTGCTAGTAGTAGGTGCGTTAGTCGATGGTTTCGACCGACTGCGAAATCGAAATAAGATTGCCACATGAGCCGCCGCCCCGATGGATTGCTTAATCACAATGTTCTCGAAGATGACAAAGGCCCACAAGATGCCTGCGGAGTTTTCGGGGTCTGGGCACCAGGCGAAGAGGTAGCAAAACTAGCGTTTTACGGGCTCTACGCGCTTCAGCACCGTGGCCAAGAATCAGCCGGTATTGCAACTTCTGATGGTGAGCGAATTCTGATTTACAAAGATATGGGTTTAGTTTCACAAGTTTTCACCGAGTCTGATTTAGCTGTTCTTAAGGGCAGTCTTGCAATCGGTCACTGCCGCTACAGCACTACAGGTTCAAGCACTTGGGTAAATGCGCAACCAACTCTGCGCCCAACTAAGTACGGCACCATCGCACTTGCTCATAATGGCAATTTAACTAATACCGGTGATTTAGCTGAGTTAGTTTCAAAGCTAGACCCAACCCCTGCTCGTAATGGTCGCGGCGCAACCACTGATACCGAAATCATGACCGCACTCATTGCACTTCAAAACGAAAAGAATGTTGAAGCTAGCGCGCTCGCTGTCTTGCCACTTCTTGAAGGTGCCTTCTCGCTGATCTTTATGGATGAACACACTTTGTATGCCGCTCGTGATCGTCATGGTGTGCGACCACTTGTAATCGGCAAACTTGAAACTGGCTGGGTAGTTGCATCCGAAACTGCAGCCCTAGATATTGTCGGTGCTGCCTTTGTGCGCGAAGTTGAACCTGGTGAATTTATTGCAATTGATCAAGATGGTTTACGTGCGCACCCATGGGCACCAGCTGAACCAAAAGGTTGCCTCTTTGAATATGTTTATCTTGCTCGCCCAGATACAACAATCGCTGGGCAAGGAATTCATGCAACCCGCGTAAAAATCGGCCAACAGTTAGCTAAAGAATTCCCAGTAGTTGCAGATCTAGTTATTCCAGTACCTGAGTCAGGTACTCCAGCTGCAATTGGTTATGCCAAAGAGTCAGGTATTCCGTATGGTCTTGGTTTAGTTAAGAACTCATACGTTGGTCGCACCTTTATTCAACCTTCACAAACAATTAGACAATTAGGTATTCGCTTAAAGTTAAACCCATTGCGAGAAATCATCGAAGGCAAACGTATTGTGGTTGTCGATGATTCAATCGTTCGTGGCAATACCCAACGAGCCATCGTGCGCATGTTACGCGAGGCTGGAGCTGCTGAAATTCACGTAAGAATCAGCTCTCCCCCAGTTAAATGGCCTTGTTTCTATGGAATCGACTTTGCAACGCGCGCCGAGTTAATCGCTAGTGGTTTGGGGGTTGAAGAGATTCGCCGTTCTATCGGTGCTGATTCACTTGGTTACGTTTCGATCGAAGGCTTAGTTCAGGCGACATCTGTGCCTGATTCAAAACTCTGCACAGCGTGCTTCACCGGCGTTTATCCAATTGCGATTCCAACAGATCTATCTGAAGGCAAGATGCGCCTTGAGATTACTGAAGTTAATAACTCGTCAGCGCTAACGACTGCATCAACAACTGTGACTGAGCAAGTGATAGGACAGATCAGTGGCTGATTACAAAGATGCTGGCGTTGATATTGATGCAGGAGAGCGCGCTGTTGAATTAATGAAAGCAAGTATTGCTAAAGCTTCGCGCCCAGAAGTTATGGGTGGCATAGGCGGCTTTGCCGGATTATTTGATGCAACCGCTCTTACAAAATTCAAGCAACCACTTCTTGCAACTTCAACCGATGGCGTTGGAACTAAAACCGAAATCGCTCGAGCACTTGGTAAGTACGACACCATTGGTGAAGATTTAGTTGCCATGGTTGTTGATGATTTAGTGGTCTGCGGCGCTGAACCACTTTTTATGACTGACTACATAGCAGTCGGCAAAGTTATCCCAGAACGGATCGCTGAAATTGTTGCGGGAATTGCGCGCGGTTGCCAAAAAGCTAACACGGCACTAATCGGTGGCGAAACTGCCGAACACCCAGGCTTACTTGCCGATGATGAATTTGATATTGCAGGGGCTGCAACAGGTGCGGTTGATGCCCACAATTTACTTTCCGCAGAGCGCGTTAAAGCTGGTGATGTTTTAATCGGTATGCCAGCTTCTGGTTTCCACGCAAATGGTTATTCATTGATTCGCCACATCATCAAAACTAAGAACTTATCGCTTGATTCTAAATTCCCAGACACAAATATGACTCTCGGTGAAGTTCTACTAACCCCAACTGAGATCTACACACTGGATTGTTTAGCTTTGATCAAATCACTCGGCACTAACTTGCGCACCTTTGTTCACGTGACCGGTGGCGGCTTGGCCGAGAACACCGCTCGCGTTATTCCGGCTGGTCTCTGTGCCACCTACGATCGCGGCACTTGGGCCTTGCCGACAGAGATGCTGTTCATGGCTAAAGCTGGCGATGTTGCCCAGGCTGCCCTCGAGCGCACCTGGAACGCAGGCGTGGGTATGGTCGCAGTCGTTGCTCCCGAGGTCGCCGATCTGACCCTTAAATCGCTGGCAGCGCGCGGCATGAAGGCCTGGATTGCCGGCGAAGTACGCTCAAATGGGGCCTCAGCACGCTCAACTTTGGAAGGTACCTACCAAGCGCGATAACCTACGCGTCTTGACGGATACAAATTGAAGAAGGAGGTCGCCCATGGGTCGCGGCCGCGCAAAAGCAAAGCAAACTAAAGTTGCTAGAGATTTGAAATATAACTCTCAAGATATGGATCTAGATCGCCTTGCTAAAGAACTACATGGCGAAGCTCCAACATCGAATGAGAACGATAACGATGACCCATTCGCTGAGGGCAATTACATTCCTCGCGCTTAATTACCAAGTTAGTTAGCCTGTAACTCATGACGCGCCGAACTCCTTACGTTGCCGCGCTTCGTATTTACGAACCACTCTCAGCATTTGAACCAGCAGATCGCTTGCTCTGGGAAGAAGCTTTCCCTATTTATTCAACGGTTGAAGATGAACAAACCCGCGCAATGCAAAGATTAATTGCACCAACATTTTTTGCCAGCGTTGCAGATGGCGCACACATTCTTGATTACGAAGATGTTCGCTATGTTTCACCTTGGTCAACAGCGACTCGCAGTTGGGCGGCCTATGACAACTTCACTGACTCAATGCCCAGCACAGTTACTAAATACTTTTTCACTCCAGCAATTCAAGAGTTAATCACTAGCGGTGCTGATTACATTGATAACAAAGTGCCACACATCTTGACTGAAACCTGGATGATTCCACCACGTTGGTTCTCACTCTTTGCACCTGAGGAACGAATGCGCGGCGCCGATAGCAATGGCGCTTTTTCAATCGCCCGCGCCAAGATTGCAAACGCAAAAACTCGTTGCAACTTCACTCACGAAGCAGTTGTAAATGCATTCGGCGAAGGTGGCATCGAAGAAGAGATTCAAGACCTGCATGACTGGATGGATATGTTCCACCCAAAATCATTAGTCGAACTCGATTACGGTGGCCTTGCTGATTACTTAAATATCGCACTGGCTGAAGTCGGTGGCATTGAAGCTGATTCTTCAATCGAAGATATTCACGAATCTTTAGCTGGCCTGGCTGCAAACGATGGAGCAACAGCAGGTATCGGCTATGAACGTTTGATAACCCGCTGGCGCAAAGTTGCCGCCTTCGAACAGGCTTCATAAAGCACATTCCATTCGGTTTAATTTGAGACCGCAGCCTAGTTTTTCAAACCACCACTTGACTGGTATATACCGAGTTGGCACTATAGGCACATGCCTGAGCGCGAGCTAACTTTTCTGAGTTTCTTTCGGTTTTCTATCTTTGGTGTAACGGAATTAGCTCCCAGTAAATTATCGGTAACTAATGCCAAATAGAAAAGTTGTAAAAGATTCAAAGCATGCAACCCTGCTTGAAGCCTTGGCTGATCTTTCCGTAAAACTTAAGCCTCACTCACAATTGCCATCAGAGCGTGCGCTTTCTGAAGAGTACGGCGTATCACGCATGACCCTCCGGCGTGCTATCGATGTGCTGCAGGCGCGTGGTTACATTTATTCGGTTCCTTCGAAAGGTTTGTTTGTTTCTGAACCGCGCATGGTTCGCACCTCTGATGTAACTTCTTTGTCGGAAGTTTTGCGGCATCGTGGCAACAATCCAAAAACAAAACTTCACTTAGCTGATCGAATTCATGCCAGCGAAGAAGTTGCCAAAGCCCTTGGGCTGCGAAAAGGTGATTGGGTTTATCGAGTAGAACAATCTTTCTTTGATGCTGACGTAGCTATGGCAACTGAAACTGCCTATATCCCAGCCGAGATTGCCCCCGGATTACTTGAGCAAGACTTAGCAGCCAGCCTTTCGAGTATCCTGGCCAACAATTACGAAAAACCAATTCTGCGAGTTCAATATCGAGTCCGCTCGGTGATCCCGGAAGAAAAATTTCGCGAGCGCCTTGACTTGGCGGTTGGTGCGCCAACTTTTGAATTCTTTGCAGTCGGAATTACCTCTAAAGAGCGGTCAGCATTCCTGGTTGTCTCCTATAAACGTGGCGACAAGTACGACTTGAGCTACCAACTCGAGGTTTAACCCGCGACCTGGCCAACGGGGTAATCCATAGCCGCCAGGTTGCATAAGAAGAACAGTTGTAAATTTGTTACCAAGTTATCGTTGACAGCACTCATTCTCTTGGCTAGTTTGGTATGTACCAGTTAGAGATCGGTATATACCAAAGGGGTTTGCGTTGAAGACAGATGTGCTCATCTTGGGCGGCGGCACGAGCGCGGTTGCCGCTGCGCTTTCTTTAGGTGACCTTGGCGTTAAATGCATTGTGGTCGAAGAGACTGATTGGGTCGGCGGTCAGCTAACAGCTCAATCTGTTCCATCTGATGAACATATCTGGATTGAGCAATTCGGAAGCACCGGCCGCTATCGCGAATTTAGAAATCGACTTCGCGCTTACTACAAAGCGAACTATCCGCTATCTGCTCGATCAAAAGCTGATCCATTTCTAAATCCAGGCGCTGGATATGTGAGCCCAATCTGCGCCGAACCTGGCGTTATTCACGATGTATTACGTTCGATGTTGGCACCACATTTTGCAAGTGGTTGCGTAACAATTTTACTTGAGCATGACATTGAAAGTGTTACCAAAAGCGGTGATCGAATTATTGGTGCTCGCGTATTAGATAAGCGCACCGGAAAATCTGTTGATATTGCTGCCTCGATATTTATTGAAGCAACTGAAACTGGCGATGTATTGGCCTTGGCAGATATCGAATATGTGGTTGGTTTTGAAAGCAATGCAATGACTGGCGAGCCAAGTGCTCCAGATGAATATCAACCAGGAAATATCCAAGCATTTAGTGCTTGTTTTGCTATGAGCTATGACCCGAATTCAGATCGCACAATTGATAAGCCAAACAATTATGAATACTGGCGTAATTTCAAAATGCCATTTTATGATCACAATTGGGTAAGTTGGCATTCGATCGAACCTCGTTCGCTAAAAGAGATTATTTTCAATTTTGATCCTCTTCCAAATCTTGATCCATTAACTGTGCGGGCAAACCAAAAAGATAACCCTGGTTCAGCCAATCTGTGGACCTTCCGCCGAATTCTGGCGGCTAGCCATATGGAACATCCAGAAAAATTCACTGATATTTCATTAGTTAACTGGCCACAACTTGATTATATAAATGGCTCAATTATTGATGTCACCAAGGAAGAAAAAGCTAAGAATATTGCAGCTGCTAAAGATCAGTCGCTTTCACTTCTGTATTGGATGCAGACTGAAGCGCCACGCACCGATGGTAAAACCGGCTGGCCCGGTCTTTATCTACGCAAAGATGTTGTCGATACTAAAGATGGCTTAGCCAAGCACGTCTATGTGCGCGAAGCCCGAAGAATCAAAGCTCTTTACACAGTAACTGAGCAAGATATCTCTTACGCAATTCGCGGCGATGCCGGTGCTAAGAAGTATGCCGATTCAGTTGGTGTTGGTCATTACCGAATTGATTTACATCCATCAACAGCCGGCGATAACTATCTAGATGTCGCCTCTTGCCCATATCAAATTCCAGTTTCATCAATGATCCCAGTTGCAACAGAGAACTTAATTGCAGCAGGTAAAAGCATCGGCGTCACACATATAACTAACGGATGTTTCCGTTTACACCCAACCGAGTGGAACATCGGTGAATCGGCAGGAGTACTTGCCGCACTAAGTATTCGTTCAGGTAAGAGCCCACATGCATTCGCATCGGGTAAAGACCTAAACGATCTTCAAGCCCAACTTCTTCATCAAGGAGTCGAGCTTGAATGGCCAACGGTCGCACCTTATTAAGAGGCTGAAACCGACTAAACAGAAAGGAAAGCAAGAAGTGAAAGCAAAATATCTAAAAATGATTGCTGCTGGATCCGCTATTGCTCTTGTAGCTCTTATCGGTGTTCAGCCAGCAAAAGCAGCAGCTAAGGGCAGCATCACCCTAAGAATGACTATGTGGTCATCTAATGCTGGCCATTTAGCGCTCTTTAAGGGTCTCGCTGACGAATACAAAAAGACTCACCCAGAGATTGCAGATATCAAGTTTGAATCACTTGATTTTGCAACTTACACACAAACATTGACTACCCAAATTGCGGGCGGTAAGGCTCCAGACCTAGCTTGGATCCTAGAAAAAGATGCACAACAGTTCCGCAAGAACAATTTGCTACTTAACGTGCTTCCACAAATGGAATCAACCCCTGGCTACAAAGTAGAAGAAATTGCAGCTGGTTCACTTGGGCTATGGCGTGCACCTCGAAGTGTTTATGCCTACCCATTCTCAACTTCACCATTTGCGATTTTCTATAACGCTGATTTGATCAAAGCAGCAGGCGCTGAAGATCCAGAAGCACTTCGCGTAAAGGGCCAATGGACTTGGGAAAATGCAGCCAAGGTTGCCAAAGCTGTTACTGATTACGAAAAAGGTAACTACGGGCTTAACTTCCCAACCTTTAACTACACAACCTGGAACGGTCTAGCTGCAATCTGGCGCGGCTTTGGTGCTGAAGCCTGGAACAAGACAGGTACTACTTGTACCTTCAACTCTAAGCAGATGAACAATGCAATGACTTTCTTCCACAGCATGATCTACAAGGACAAGTCATTCCCAGCACCAGGTGTTTCATCTGACTTCTTCGCTGGCAACGTTGGTATGTCACTCATTCAGTTGAGCCGTGCCGCAAACTTGGCAAACATGAAGTGGAAGTGGGGCGTAGTGCCTCTACCTAAGGGACCAGTTGCAGATGCACAAGCAATCGGACAAGCAGGTATGGCTGTTCTTACAAAGAGCAAGAACCGCAAAGCTGCGGCCGACTTCTTGGTCTTTGCAACTAACCCAGAAAATGCTGCTAAGTACGTAGCATTCTTCCCACAATCACGTACTCCTCTGATGGATCCAAAAGTCATCGCAAAAGCTTCAATCTTGAATGAAGCTCAAGCAAAGTTGATCGTGGCTGACGGAATCTCAAAGGGTCAGATTCTGACTTCACATCCAAAGCTAAGCACCATCGAATTGACTGTTAAGTCAACACTTGATGGTCTATGGAAGGCAGATGCAAACGTCGCTCAAACTTTGAATGATGTTTGTACCAAGATCCAACCTAGCTTGCGTTAATAAATACTGAATAGGTAAGGCTGGGGTAACGACATTGCTACCCCAGCCTTACCCTCAATAAAATCCTAATTTCTTAAGTTCACCAAAATTTAAATATCACTGGAGGCACTTTGAACCGGAAGAAGTCGCACGAGATGCGGCACTGGCGCACCGGTTTATTCATGGCCGCGCCAGTTCTACTTGGTTTCATTTTCTTGGTTTTATATCCAGTAGTAAGTGTTATCAGAGATAGTTTTACCTCATACAACCCACTTAGTGGTGAAGCGGCTTTTATCGGCACTGATAACTACACGCGCCTGATACAAGATGAAACCGCAATCGAAGTAGCAAAAAATACTCTTATCTTCGCCTGCATTCTGGTGCCGGTAAATATGGCCCTAGCTTTATTTCTTGCAGTGCTTTTGAATATGCATTTCAAGGGTCGAACTACTTTTCGAGCAATTTTCTTCTCGCCAGTTATCGTTTCAACTGTTGCCTGGACCATCGTCTGGAAATACATCTTGCAAGATGATGGCCCATTTAACTATTTCATCGGTCTAGCAGGCGTTGACGGGCCGAACTGGCTGCGTGATAACCCCTGGCCAATGATTTCGGTAGTAATGGTTCAAGTATTTAAGAACCTCGGCATGAATATGATTTTCTTCTTGGCTGCCCTTCAAGGGGTGCCCGAAGAGATGTACGAGTCATCTGAGATAGACGGCGCAAACCGCTGGCAGCAATTTAAAAAGATCACACTGCCTTTTATCAGCCCGACCATTCTCTTAGTGGCAATTCTGACCATTGCTGGTGCTTTCCAGGTCTTCGCCCAGGTGCTGCTATTAACTGGCGGTGGCCCAGGCCTTTCTACAACTGTTCTTTCTTATTACATCTTTATCAACGCTTTCCAAATCTTCGATCTTGGTTATGCCAGCGCACTAGCTGTCTGCCTGTTCGTCTTCGTAATGTTATTGACCGTCGCGCAGTGGCAAATTAGAACCAGGTGGGTTTTCCGTGAGGTCTAATACCAATAAGCGCTATACGCGCCGTAATTCAAAACTCACTGGTTGGCGATTATTTGGAATCTATTCACTACTACTGATTATTGCTATCCCGTTCATATTTCCAACTTGGTGGATGTTTACCGCATCACTTAAACCAATTGAAGAAGTTTTTGCTTTCCCAGCAAGTTTGATCCCTAATGATTTTCAAATTTCGAATTACACCGAAGTTTTCAGACTGCAACCATTCTTGCGTCAATATTGGAACTCGATGTTCATCGCGATCATCGTCACCATAATCTCAGTGACAATTTCAACTATGGGCGGATATGCCTTCGCCAGAATTAATTTTAAGTGGCGAAGCAAGCTCTTCGTAATCTTGCTCTCTGCTTTGCTAATGCCGGCAGAAGTAACGTTAATCCCGATTTTTAGATTAATGGTCAATGCTGGTTTATCTGATTCATTCTTCCCAATTATCTTAATTCCGGCCTTTGGTGCCCATGCTGTTGTTGGGCTCTTCTTGATGCGCCAGTTCTTCCTTGATTTTCCAACTGAGCTAGAAGAAGCTGCCGAAATTGACGGGCTCTCTAGATGGAAAGTCTTTACAAAAATCGCACTTCCTTTATCTGGCCCCGCTCTGGCATCTCTGGCAATTATCTCTTTCCTCTATTCTTGGAATCTTTTCCTAGAGCCTTTGGTATTTTTAACCGAACCAAACAAATACACCTTGCCTGTGGTGTTGCCACAGTTCACTGACACTTACGGTGCTCCAATCTTTAACGTGCAGTTAGCGGCAACCTCGCTAAGTGTGATTCCGGTGATGATTGTTTTCATCATGGCCCAGCGCCACTTCATTCGTGGCATCACCATGACAGGCCTTAAGGGCTAAGCCCCGTAAAGCTAGTAAACGGCCGTTCACAGCCTCTTTCCACGCTCAATTTCTAACCCTAAAGGGTGAGATTTCTGAGAAAAAGTATTGCTTTTGGAACGGCGATAGACGGATACTTCACCCCTAAAGGTGCGAAACGGACATCGTTTTAACCATTGTGCGGGGAGAAGCAAACATGAGTCGACTAACCGACGCTGAAGTTCTATTAACGCCATCAGAAGTTGCTGCGCTCTTTCGCGTTGACCCAAAGACAGTTACGCGTTGGGCAAAGGCCGGCAAGTTAACTTCAATTAGAACCCTTGGCGGACATCGTCGCTACCGTGAATCAGAAGTTCGCGAACTTTTAAAGAGTCGCTTAAACACTCAAGGCTAAGCCAACGCATAGGATCACTTCCTATGATCTTCTCGCTAACCCAATTTCTAATTCTGGGGTTAGCGACTTTTCTTTTTGTCGGCGGGCTTACCCCAGTAATGCGCAAGATCGCGATCAAGATCAATGCCGTCGATCGCCCAAACCTAGATCGCAAAACCCAGAAAGAACCAGTTCCCTATCTAGGTGGCGTTGCCATCGCAATTGGCATAACTGTTGCCTCATTTGCAGCACTTTTATATTCAGATTTTTCAACTGAAACTTTTGGTAAAGCACTCTCAGTTTTGTTACCGGCAATTCTCATCTCTGCCATGGGTCTCTACGACGATCTCAAGGGCTTAGAACCTTGGCCACGTTTGGTCGCGCAAACTATCGCTGGCATCGCAGTTGCTATTTATTTAATTCAAAACAACACTCTTGGCCAAGCATTTAGTAACCAAGCTCTTAACTACGTTGTTACAATCATTTGGATTGTCGGAATATGTAATTCAATTAACTTCTTTGACAACCTCGATGGCGGTGCTTCAGGCACGGTCGCAGTTATCTCTATTTTCTTATTTGCAATTGCATTTGATCACGGTCAATCACTAGTAAGTGCTTTGGCTGTTGTTACCGCGGGCGCAACTTTAGGATTCTTAATCTGGAATAAAACTCCAGCAAAAATCTATATGGGAGATGCTGGAGCGCTATTTCTTGGAATCATTATTGCGGTGTTAACTATTCGCCTTGACCCTGAAGTTGGCCCACAATCAAGAGCACTTGCTATTCCACTACTCTTAATGGCGGTGCCAATCCTTGACACCACAACAGTTGTTATTTCACGGCTTTCCCATGGCATTTCGCCCTTTACAGGTGGTCGTGACCATCTTTCTCACCGTTTGATGCGTAAAGGCCTTGGTCGTAAGACCACGGCTTATGTCTTATGGGCTATGGCTGCGGCCTTCGGCGCTGTAGCTTATTTTGCTTGCTGCTTTGAAACATCTCTGGCTATGCCCGCAATTTATACAGCTGGTGCAATTTGGTTGCTTTCACTTGTTACTTTCCTGCGAATCCCAGCAACGGATAAGTAGTACCCTGAGCACATGAGTGAAAACCAGAACCCACCAGCCGATGATGCTCGCGCTAAATTCCTTGCTGCGCTAGAAAAGAAGAAGAATAAGAATTCTTCATCGCCAGGTGGTGGCACAATTTCTGGCTCTAAAGTTTCTGGTTCACAAACTGGCGGCCCTGCAGCTCGATTCCAGCGTAAATCTGGCCCTTCAGGTTCAGCTGGTTAATTCCACATGCAGTTAGCGAACCTACGCGACTTTAAGTTTTCTAACTTTTCTTTTTATCAATATTTCTTCACCGCATATATCGGCCTGCATGTAACTTTCTCATTGTTGCTTGGAAACATAACCGCATTCGCTCCAGACGAAGATTTGTATAAAGGTATCTTTTCTAAGCTTTACAGTGCGGGCTTTACCAGCGACGTTCTTGGGTTTAGCGGTGCTTGGGAACCCTGGCTTCGGTTCATTTATCTTCCGGCCAAATTACTCACTTACCTGGGCTTCTCGGACTTACTCGCCGTCCGTTTCCTATCTATTGGTTGTTCATCACTTGCCACGTTCTTGCTAGTAAAAACGGCAAAAGATAATGGTCGCGATGACCGCATATTTAAGGCCGCGATTATTGCCGTCTCCTTTATTCCAACTGTATTTCTCTGGTCTTCAATTGGGCTACGTGAGAGCTTCTTATTCTTAGAGATAAGTGCGATTTTATTCTTTTTATCACGCGTTAAAGATGAGTTAGATATTCGCAATTTACTAGGTCTAGCATTTTCGGTTTACAGCTTATCGATGACTAAAAACTACATCTTTATCCTCTTCTTGTTTGCCTTTATTCCAACTCTCTTTGCTTTCTCATTTATCAAAAGAAAAAGACTTGTCACTCACGCTCTGATATTGTGTAGTGCTGTTATGCCGTTGACTTTTAACCCCGAGTTAGTGCCAGCCATTTCAAGTTATTTTAAAGGGCAGGTAGCTAAGGTAGACACCATCGAGATCGGTGACATAAACAACGATGGTCGATGTGATTCATTTGAACCTTGCGCTAGCGGCAACGGAAATGGAAATGGAAATGGAAACGGCAACGGAAATGGAAACGGCAATGGCAACGGCAATGGCAATGGCAATGGCAATGGCAATGAAGATCCAGTCGAATATGTAGCAACCGGTGGAATGACTGTTCACGCGCTACTTGATCAATTAAATGCAAGCCCAAATACAATTTTAGCGAGAATAGCCAGCGCCTTAGGAATTACCGCAAAGCTTGAAGCTATTTCAAAGTCAGCCATAGTCGTAGAAACTAATGAAGAAGTTTTAGAAAACCAGAAGAAACTTTCTTTACAACAAGCCGGTCTAACCAAGCCGCTACAGGTTCTTGAGTCCAGTGCAAAGTTTCTTCTTATTCCATTTATCTTCATCGACAATGGCAGTCTCTTTCTAAATATTCAATCTCTAGAGATACCAATTTGGCTGTTTATCTATGGGCTCTTCTTTGTTGGTCTTTATCAATTGGCGCGCCGTCGGCACGAATTCGATTACGCAGTCATGATGGCCACGCTGTTTGCTCTTGAATTTGTGGCAATTAGCGCCCTGACCGAGATCAACGTTGGCACTGCGTTAAGGCACCGTTCACTATTGTTGATACCAATTCTGGTTATTTGGGTTGCCCGAAAGAAAAAGCCCTCAACCACCTAGACCTAGCGCCCTGGTAGTGCCAGTATCTGGGCATGAGAAAAGCCGCCGTTTCAGTATCTGTCCTGACCTTGATCGCCACCCTACTTGTGCCAATGCAGGCAAATGCGGCAACAGCTAAAGCAGGTGCTAAGTGCACCAAGTTAAAGGCAACGCAAATAGTTGGAACAAAGAAATTTACTTGCATCAAATCAGGTTCAAAGTTGGTCTGGGATAAAGGCGTAAAGGTTCCTAAGGCTGCAACACCAAAGCCATCAACCACCACCACTCCAACTCCAACACCGACCACCACGCCAACTCCACCAGTAGTTGTAGTCAAGAAAGCACAAGCGATAGATTTCCCAGCCCTAAAGGATGTTGCTTTGTTGGATAAGAAATTTGGCCTTACAAAAGCGATTACAACTGGCGGGCTAGAAGTTACTATTTCAGCATCAGGTGCTTGTTCATATGATGTGGCAAGTAGTTCTGTTGCACTTAATTCTGTTGGTAAGTGCAGCATCACTGCTTCACAAGCAGGCGATGCCAACTACTTGCCAGCACCCTCAATTACTCGTACATTTGAAATTTTGAAGTCTGAGCAAAAAATTGACTCTACCCCGATTGAAGATGCTTATTTCTTAGATGAACGACTTCTCTTAAATGAAGCAGTCACTACCGGCGGATTGAAAGTCACATATGCAGCCAGCGGAACCTGTTCATATGATGCTGTAAGCAATTCAGTTCTTTATAAATCTGCGGGCAAATGCAGCGTGACCGCATCACAAGCAGGCGATGCTTATTATCTTCCCGCTACTCCAGTTACTCTTACATTTACCATCAATAAGTCTCCTCAAGTTATTGAGGTTGAGGAGTTCGAAGATCAAGATTTGGCCGAAACTCAGGGTTTCGATCTCACGTTTACCAGCAATTCAGATGCACCAGATGTTGTCATAGCTAGCGCAACAGTTGATATCTGTGAAGTTAATGGCTACTCAATTACCTTCTTGTCTGAAGGTGACTGCAAATTGACTTTCACAAGAGCTGGTAATGCTAATTTTGAAGCAGCACCTGATGTGGCCCGCACCATAAGAATTGTCTCGAGTTTGGCAACAAATTCTGAAGAGAACCCAGCTGACTTTGGCACAGAAGTTATTAAGCAAGGCATTTCAGTAACCGTTGACGCCATCAATGAAGAAGTAAGTGAAGCAATCTGCGAAGCCGATTCTTCGAATGAGGCATGTATCGATGAAGATGGCACCGGCGTATTAGATGCTGAATCAGAGAGTAGATACGTTGAAGTAGTGCTAACAATCACCAATGACAGTGACTCAACTTGGGTAGCGGATCAATTAACCCTGATGTTTGGCGATGAGAGCTTTGACTTCACCTCTGTTTATGAAATTGACTCAATCGAAGAGCTAGAGCTAGAAGCTGGCGAAAGTATTACTGGTAGTTACTTTGTGCTGCTTCCAGATGAGTTAGATTCTGCGGAGGCTTTAGTTATCTATGGCAACACTGAAGAAGAAGTTAGCTTCTTCTTTAAGGCCAATTTATGAATCAACTTATTTGAGTAGATATATCTGAAGAGGTCAAAACACAGATTACCAATATCTAGTGTGGCCAAACTCGGATTACCAATATCTAGTGTGGCCAAACCTAAAGTGGCTAGGGCCGGGATCGAACCGGCGACCTCACGATTTTCAGTCGCGCGCTCGTACCAACTGAGCTACCCAGCCTTGGGCGGTCTATAACTTCGCACGCATCACTGCGATCGAAATGTAAGTCCTTGCGACCCGGACGGGACTTGAACCCGCGACCTCCGCCGTGACAGGGCGGCGCGCTAACCAACTGCGCTACCGGGCCTTGATGAATATTAAAAAATATTCAGTGTCACATAAGTGGCTCTTATGTCACCTTCAAAGCCGTTGTTACTTGTGTTGCGTGCCCCCAACGGGATTCGAACCCGTGTTACCGCCGTGAAAGGGCGATGTCCTAGGCCCCTAGACGATGGGGACGTTTGAGGCTCGCAAATCGTACCCTTTAACGGGCCACGATCAAAACTCGATTAATTCACACTTAAATGGCAGCAATAAGCAGGATCAAAGCAGCAAAAAGCCGAGAAAAGCTCGCGATTTCTGCAAACTTCTCTCGGCTTATAGTAACTAATTAAAGAAGCGCCCAGCGAACCGTGACGCTAACTGTTACATCTTGCTGACCAAGATCTACAACTGTTGACATGGCATCTTCTGCTTTGCCCAACATTGATTGAACTGGATAAGAAGCAGGTGCGTAGTTCTCAACGATGAAAGTAACTTTACCTAACTTCACACCAAGTAACTTGGCATAAGAAGCAGCCTTAGCTTTTGCATTCTTAACTGCAACCGCGCGAGCAGATTCAGCCGCCTTTGTTGAATCAAGTACAAATGGTGTTACGCCATTGATCTGCAAGTTATCGTCACCTGCAGCAATTACTGAATCAACAATGTCGCCAGCATTTGCTGCATTACGAATAACGATTGCAAATGATTGAGATGAGCGGTAACCAATCAATTTAGAACCTGACTCTTGGGTGTAGTTATATTCTGGATAAACAGTAATGCTCTGAGTTGCAATATCTTTCTTATCAATCTTGGCTGCAGTTAATGCGGCTCGAACAGCAGCTGAAGTTGTTGAAACTTGCGCTTGCGCTTCTTTGCTACTACCAGCAATTACCGTCACAGTTGCATTCATGCGCACAGCATCTGGCACAACCTTGACCGAACCATCTGCCGTAATGGTCACATAACGGCTTGGGCTCGTGGCAGCAGAAGCCGCGGGCATAGAAGCCAGGCCGCCAACCAAAGCAAGGGCTAGAGAGGTAACTGCAAAATTTCGTTTAGTTGTAAGTTTCATGCCTTAATTATGACCTATTTAATTAGCCAATCGTTAGCCAGCTCTGCGAATTTGGTGTGAATAAGAGATCACTTGGGTAGGATCAAGCCATGAGAAAAATCGCGGTAACGGGTGGTGCGGGCTTCATTGGCTCGAACCTAGTTGAGCGTCTTTTATCGCATGGCCACGAAGTAACTGTTGTAGATGACTTATCTACAGGCCTCAAAAGCAACCTTGATTTAGAAAAAGTCACTTTTCACGAACTTTCACTCACTGATCGCGACGGCCTAGCCAAAGCAGTTAAAGGTGTCGATGCAATCGTGCACCTTGGTGCGCGCGGGTCAGTACCTCGATCACTTAAGAACCCAATTGCGACTCATGATGTAAACGCCACCGGCACTTTAAACGTGCTCGAAGCTGCTCGCAGCAATGGTGCTCATGTGATCTTTAGTTCTTCATCATCAGTCTATGGTCGCAATGGTCAGTTACCTAAAGATGAGAGCATGTGGCTTAGTCCGCTAACACCGTATGCCGCTAGCAAGTTAGCCGCTGAAGGTTATGTGCAGGCATATGGCGCCGCCTATGACGTGCCAGTAACACTACTTCGATTCTTCAATGTATTTGGCCCAAAGCAACGCCCTGATCATGAATACGCAGCGGTGCTACCAAAGTGGATCTGGAAAGCAATGAATAACGAAGCGATCGATGTTTATGGAGATGGTAGCCAGACTCGCGACTTCACGTATGTACGAACAGTTCTAGATGTAATTGAAGATGCCATCAATCGGGGCGTTCGAACTGAAGGCGCAGTCAACTTGGCTTACGGGAACCGCATTTCTCTTTTAACCACGATTGATTTATTGAAGTCTCATTTCCCGGATCTAAAAGTTAACTTTCAAGGTGATCGCCCTGGAGACGTTAAGAATTCACAGAACGATCCAGTTCTGCTTAAGAAGCTTTTCCCAAGAGTGGTGCCAACTGAATTTGAAGTAGCACTTAACGAGACAGTGAATTGGCTCAAGGAGTTTGGCCAAAGTGTTGCAAATGGACCTGCAACAGTTGATTAAATTAATTTTCGCAAATCTAAACGTTTGTAGAAGCTAAATGTGTGGCATTGCTGGCGGCATCGGGCCAAGTGCTCCCAATAAATTGCTTCTTGAGAACCAGTTAGACTCAATCAAACATCGCGGGCCTGATGACCAGGGAACCTATGTAAACCAAGGTATAGCGCTGGGAATGTGCAGATTAGCAATTGTCGAAATCGCTGATGGAAAACAACCCGCATCAGATGCTCGAGAATCTATCCACCTAGTTTTTAATGGCGAAATCTATAATTATCGTGAACTGCGCCAAGAGCTTGAATCAAGCGGAGTTCACTGCAGAGATTCAAGTGAATCTGAAGTAATCATTAATCTATATCTAAAATACGGCTTAGATTTCATTAACAAACTAAATGGCATGTTTGCAATTGCTATCCACGATGCCCGTGATAACTCTCTGTATCTAATCCGTGACCGTATGGGCAAGAAACCTTTATGGATTTCTCAGTTAAGCGATGGCACGCTGTTCTTTGCATCTGAGGTCCGCGCCCTAATGTTGGTACGTCCTGATCGCACATTACGCACCGATATGGTCGCTGAAGTTATGCAGTACGGCTACATCAATGCACCACACTCAGCTTTTAATGAGATCAACCAACTGCCACCCGCCTCTTCTCTGACATGGCACGACAGAAAAATAACGCAGACAACATATTGGGTGCCAGATTTTGAAACTAAGGTAAATATCTCTTATGAGGATGCACTAGAGACAACCAAAGAATTAATTGAGGCTGCAGTTTCAAGGCGTCTAATTTCAGAAAGACCACTCGGGTCATTCTTAAGTGGCGGTTATGACTCAACAGTTGTCACGGCCTATATGGCAAAGCTCATGAGCGAGAAAGTTCAAACCTATTCGATTGGGTTCCGTAGTGCTCAATTTAATGAAGCTCACCACGCTAAACAGGTTGCTAATTTTCTAGGAACCAACCATCACGAAGAAATTCTTAACCCAGACCCAGCGCTCTTGGTTGAAACCATCTCAAAAGTCCTAGATCAGCCATTCGCTGATTCATCAATTGTGCCAACATATTTACTAGCTAAGTTTGCGCGCGAGAACCTAGTCGTTGCCCTAAGTGGCGATGGCGGGGATGAAATATTCGGTGGGTATGACCGCTACTTAGCTGCCCCAATACTCCAAACCCTAAATCCGATTCTTAGATCTGCTAAGTTCGGATTAAATCTTATAAATATGAGTTCGGTAGGAAATAACAGAAAGATTAGTCGTACAGGGTCCCAGATGAAGTCAATGCCATCATTAGCGGAACGTTATTTTTCAATTCAGTCACTTACGCAACGGGAAGTGTTGCAGAGTTTACTAAATGAAAGTATTTTCACTGATGTAATCTCTGCTGAATTCATAAATCATTTTAATCAAGGTAGAAATCTTACGAAGTTAGATCAATTAGTACGATCCGATCTAAATTATTATCTACCGGGAGATATCCTTACCAAAGTGGATATGGCTACTATGGCCAATAGTTTAGAACTCCGATCACCAATGCTTGATGTAAATGTTGTTGAATGGGGTATTTCGCTACCCCATAAGTACAAAATAAAAGGTTTTGAAACCAAACATATTCTCAAAGATATCGCCCGTTCGCTTGTGCCAGCCAATTTAATTGATCGCCCAAAGATGGGTTTTGGCATCCCGCGGGCTGAGTGGCTAAGAACAGAAATGAGGGAAATGGTTTTAGACACTCTGACCGATTCAACCGCAATTCAACGTGGCTGGTTCAACAAATTGGAAGTTAAGAAAGTAATCGAATCTCACATGAGAGGCGAAGATAAAGACCATATTATTTGGCCTATATTGATGTTGGAACTGTGGGCTAGAACCTGGCTTGATCAGCAATGAGTTTTTTATATAGTTCTTCGTGATCATTCACTAGACGCTGAACTCCGAAATAAGCAGCGGTGAATTGTTGTGCATTTGCGCCTAACTGATCACGCAATTGACTGTCATTCACTAGTTTTTCAATAGCGCTGGCTATTTCATGAACATTTAAACTAGTGATAATTCCAGTTGTGTCATTCATAACGATTTCAGATACAGACCCTACATTTGTTGTTACAACTGGAAGTCCCGCCATTCCAGCTTGGATCAAACTCAGTGGCGTTCCTTCATTATCACTTGTTAAAATTACAGCATCGGCGGCCGACAAGACTTTTTCAATATCACTTTGCCAGCCGAGAATTTTTACAGGTAAATCTTCCCGTAAAATTCTTTCGCGACACATTTCCATCAACTCGCCATCGCCCGCAATAAAGAAATCAACTTTAATATCTCGAGACTTTACTTCGCTCACAACATCTAAGAATCGATCCGGTCGTTTTATCTGCGTAACTCTTCCAATAAAGGCGAACTGCAATTTTGTGCTAACTATTCCAAAAGACTCCTGTGACTCTCCTTTAGGCGGCAACGGAGAAATAGCTAAACCCGGCGGCATAACTCCAAACTTGTCTAAACTGCCGATACCAGCATCTAACAAATCCTGCCTAACTTTTGTACCTACGGCCAATAGCTCGTGCGTGAATAGTGCTAAAACTTTCTCAGCTAGTACAACAAGCGATGTTTTGACCGGCCCAAAGTAACCACTTAAAAGATGACCATGAAATGTATGTACACGTATAGATGGCTGAAGAGAAATAATCGATGCGATCCGGCCCAAAAAACCAGCCTTTGAAGTATGAGTATGAATTACGTTGGGCTTAAATCGCTGTATCTCTCTCACGATCGAAATAAAAGCCTTGATGTCACTAACCAAACTCACGCGCCTACCAAAACCAGCAATGCGGATCACAGTTACATCGCGCGCAACGGTATCTAGGTAATCGGCCTCATCCGCTGAACAGAATCCGGTAAATAAGCGGTGGTCGAACTCTATTGGATCCATTCCTCGCATCAATCCCGAAACCTGTACAGCCGGGCCTCCAACATTCATACGTGCAATTATCCGCATAACTCTTATGGGACCCATCGTGGCTTGACTCACCCTCCAATCTTCCCCTAAATCTGCCTCAAGGAAGCAAATAAACCTTTATTCAAAACGTGTTCTTGAAAAACGCTGCAGTCAACCAAGCATCATTAAAGTTATAAAGTCCGAAAATTCTTGCATATTACAGACTAGGCTAATTTTGGCTGGTCATGCTTGCAAACCATGCCTAAATCTTCTGCAAATTGCGGACTACAATCGTAAGCCTCCTATAGAGTTCATTCACCATGCAGATTCTTCAAGTACTGCCTCATCTCTCAAAAGGTGGCGCCGAACGGGTTGTTATTGAGCTTTCGAATGAATTGGTTGCGGTTGGTCATAACGTCACTCTCCTCTTAGCATATCCAGTGAACCCAATCCTGAATCAGCAATATTTAGATGAACGAGTAAAAGTGGATTTTGTATTGACGGAACCGGGCAAACGTATTTTGCAATATCTAAAACTTCCGTTCTGGGTTGCTAAGAATTGGAGAGTTTTGAGATCGTATGAGGTAATTCACTGCCATTTAACTTATGGCTTGGTGTTTGGATTCCTCACTTCTTTCGCTCGAAGATTCAATCAGCCTAATCAAGTACGCTTGATAGCGACATGTCACATGGTTGGCGTCGGTGTTTCTCGGAGCAATAGATTCTTAAATCGGAGATTTTCCTATTTTTTCGATGTTTTTGCGTTGATGGCCCAAGATAAATACTGGCGAGAATTTAGATACTCAAAAAAACGCAAAAACATTCACATAGTGCCTAATGGAATATCTGCAGAAAAGAAAGTACCTAAAAGCAAGGCAGACCAGGATAAACTCACACGAACTTCGGGAAATGAAATAAAAGCCTACGCAATTGGAACAATTAGCCGACTGCAAGCGGAGAGAAAGCCTTGGCTTTTTCTGGAGATCTTCTCTCGGGTTCAGGAACTAATGAATGGAGATGATGTCCGCTTCATTCTTGGTGGCGAAGGCGCAGAAAGAGACGCCCTTACTAAACAATCACAAAGACTCGGCCTAGTAGAAACATTATCAATGCCAGGATTGGTGCAGGACCCAAAGGAAGTGCTGGAAAAACTTGATCTGTATATTGGGTTAAATGTTGAAGGAATCACCGGTATTGCAGGCTTGGAGGCAGTTTTCGCGGGCGTCCCCGTGGTAAGCATTCAACTCGCCCAAAACTATGGAAACGGTGCAAACGATTGGATTTGGTCTGACGAGGATCCGCTCGCTGTCGCTCGAAAAATCGTTGATTATCTGAAAAGCCCCAACCAACTCGCGATTATTGCAGGAGAGCAATACAAATTAGCGACCGAGAATTTTTCAGTCGAACTTATGCGAGACAACTACCTAGATCTTTATAAGATCGATAGGAATATATAGATGAACCTACACATAGGCGGAAGAATTGAAGAAAAAAATTTAGCGTGGCGTGACTCGTTAGAATCAAAGGTAATCGAGAAAGGTAGCATCCTGTGGAGAAAATAAGAGTTGCCTTAATTGGATACGGTTACTGGGGGCCGAATCTCGCAAGAAATATTGTATTGAATTCAAGTTATCAACTTGTAGCTGTCATTGACCAAGATGAAACTCGAAGGTCTTTAGCAAATTCGTTATATGGTGTCTCAACTTATTCATCGTATGAAGAAATTAGTGACTCTCTAAAAATAAATTTGGTTGTTATTTGTACACGTCCAAGTAGCCATAAATCTCTCGCGGAGCACTTCATAAAGAAAAAAATAAATATTCTAATAACTAAACCATGTGGAGTTTCTTCATCGGAGGCTACGGAAATAGCAGTCCTTGCTGAGGAAGCCGGCGTTAAAGTGTTCTGCGACTTTACTTACCATTACTCGCCACTTGTAAACTTTCTAACTTCAAGTCCATTGGCAACTCAGGTAGTAATGGAAATGCGTGAGTACACTTCCTATCGAACTTCACTTGGCATTGTACAATCAGATGTTGACGTACTAGCCGATCTAGCTGTTCATGACATATACATTTTGTTGTTATTAAAATCCAAAATGCCCAGTTTTGTAAATTGCGTTAGGACAAATAATTCGAATAATTTGCAATTGCAAGCAGCATTCTTGACCTTAACTTGGGATGATGGATTCACCGCTGCGATTCACGTGAGTTGGAATTCACCAAAAAAAGTAAGACTTATTTCAATTGCAAGCAAAGATCGCGGATTACTTTTAGAAGAGATGAACCGAGAAGCACCAATTCAGTTGGTTCGCTATGTTCCAAATGATGCAGACTACTCATCTCTAACAGCAAAAGAGAAGCAGACAAGAAATATTAGTTTCACAATGGGAAACCTTGAAGTCCCACAGGTGGAGATGTATGAAGCCCTTGCTCGAGAGATTGAATCAATTGAGCTAGCCTTAGACGCACCGGACTCTGTATCAAATATTCCGACTGCTAGAAGCGCTGCAAGCGTCTGGCGAGTTGTTGAAGCACTTCGAGAATCAAGCCGACTAGGAGGGGTTGCTCACAATGTCTAAGAAAGAGACCGTGCCATTTAATGATTTATCTAGAATTCATCTCCCTCTTCTTGAAGAATTTAAAGGCAGTCTGACTCGATTAGTCGAAAACTCAAGTCTAGTTTTGGGGCAAGAAGTGGCTAAATTCGAGGAGGAATTAGCTCAAGCCGAGGGTTGCAATTTCGCGGTGGGGGTGAACAATGGAACTTCTGCCATCGAATTGGCATTGAGAGCGCTGGGAATCGGAGAAGGAGACGAAGTAGTTACGACAGCATTTACCTTTGTTGCCACTTGTTTTTCTATTCTTCAAACTGGCGCGACTCCAGTTTTGGCAGATATTGACCCCCTAACGGGCTTGTTGGACCCCGCTGGTATTGAGCGAGTTATAACCCAGAAGACCAGAGCCGTAGTTTTTGTAACCTTGCACGGTAGAGTCGAGAACTTGAATCTCATTCAAGATATTTGTGAAGCTCATAATTTACGTTTAATTATTGATGCAGCTCAATCACATCTTGGAACTTTTAACAAAGGGCCACAAACTGATTTTTGTGACGCGGCTACTCTATCTTTTTACCCAGGAAAAAATTTAGGAGCATTAGGTGAGGGTGGCGCAATCTTGACTAATTCACACGATGTCAAAGACAGACTCTTACTCATGAGAGATTGGGGTGCAAGCGAAAAATACAACCATACTGCCTGGGGTGGAAACTTCCGACTCGAAGCCATGCAGGCATCCTTTTTACGAATTAAATTACGTGAACTAAAGAATTGGACTGAGGCCAGGCAGCGGATTGCGGATATTTACCAACATAGATTGAACCGAGATTATCTCATGAAGCCAATAGGACAAGATAGTTCACACGTCTATCATATTTTTTCAATAGTTGTAAACAAAAGAGCCGAATTTTGCGACTTCTTGGCTCAAAACCATATTGGATTTGGATTTCATTACCCAAGGGCAATTCACCAACAGCCCGCATATTCAAGTAAAATTCTGAGTCCCGTTACTCTTAAAAATTCCGAATGGCTTGCCAGTTCGACGGTATCTTTACCGATATTTCCAGGACAGACTGAAAACGAAATAGAAAAAGTAATTGAGATTACTAACAATTTTGAGTCGTAATTAGTAAGTAATTTTACACGAATAGACATTTTGGCAGGTTTCCTAGTTTCAGATCCTGACCGTCGATATTCAAAACGTAATATAATTTAATAACTAATAATTAGTGGCGGCTTGGCTCTTGATGTTGTCCTGGAGGTGTTGTAATGTCGAAAGCTAAAAAAATGCTGGTCTTTCACTCTGCCTACACTTATGAAAACTTAAAGCAGTTAGGTTTAGAAATATTTGTACAATCAAGAGATGCAGGTAATTTTTTCGAGAATATCCTTACAGTAAGTCCCGTTGCAAGCCTTCAATATCCACAAGAAGATTCACGGAAATTCTCTTCACCAGAGTATTTCCAACTAGACAGGCGAAACCTTATTTTGGAAGGACGACTCGCTAGGTATTATTTTCTAAGGCGATTTAAGAATCTAAATTTCATATTTGCTCAGATCAGTTTGCTAGTTGCGCTAATTAGCAAAGGAAAACTCAGGGAAGTAGACTTGGTTAGGGGGGAAGACCCAAGATTCAATGGTATTTACGCTTACCTCGCATCTCGCATTTTACGAAAACCACTTGTTATTGGCTTATGGGGTAATCCAGGGCGAATCCGAAAACTTAATGGAAAGCCAATCGCGCCACGTCTATTTGCAAGTATGCGAATGGAGGAAAAAGTTGAAACTTTTATTCTTAATCGCGCCGACATTGTCTTAGCGCAAAATGCCGAAAATATGAGTTATGCAATCCAATTAGGAGTTGATACTTCACGTACGAGAATTACGCCTCTAGGTGTAGGTATTGATAAGGCACACTTTGCCCAACTGCGGGATCGCATGGACGTCTCATCGGACATTCAAGCATGGCAAATAAAAAATGAATTTCTTTTGTTCTGCATCTCTAGGCTAGAGAGTCTCAAGATGGTGGACCACGCTATTCGCGCATGCACGGTTCTAAAGGAAGCACAGATCTCATTCAAGATCGTTCTCATAGGCGAAGGGAGAGAGAGAAAAAATTTAGAAAATCTGGCGAATCAACTGGACCTAAATGAAAATGTGATATTTGCTGGTAACAGAAGTCAAGAATGGATTGCAGGCTTAATGTCTCGTGCCGACCTAAATATTGCGCCTTTATGCGGAAGAGCCCTTCTTGAAGCCAGCCTATCAGGCTGTCCAGCAGTTTCATACAACGTGGATTGGCACAGCGAAATAGTTAAATCTGGAGTCACTGGTGAACTAGTAGACAATCTTGATTTTGTAGCACTGGGGGAGGCTGCAAAAAAAATCTTGCTTGATGAGAATTTGCGCAAAGACATGCGCAAAAAAATGTTAAAACTTGCCAATTATTTGGCTAATCCAGCTCGCATTACGGAAGAACAAGTAGCAATCTACTCAGAGTTAGTTCAGTACCAAAAAAATAAATAGATTCTTATTAAGAACTAATTTAAATAGGAATCAGCATGCTTAATTTCGACTAATTTAGTGCTTTTATGCGCTCAATCAACTTCGAAAACATTTCCCCATTTGTTTCGGCTTCAAACTTTTCAAAGATGTGATCAGGGGGAGAGTATTCGAATCCTTCAGAGGTGATCGCCATAAGTGCAGCGTTCAATTTTTTAAATCCTAATTCTGTTTCCGTTGGCGATACCACCCATCCACCTAATTCCTTTACAAGATCAGCGCTAGGCCCCGGCGGGGAAAAAGCCAGAACCGGCACCTTGCTACCAACATAGTCAATCAGCTTGCTTGGTAGAAAAGGGCTTTTCTCCATAGGCGCATCAATTAATAAAAGGAGATCCGAGTTTTGCATTAATCTGATAGATTCTACATAAGACACAGAAGGTAGAACGTCAAGAGAAACAATTTTAAGTTTCTGGATATCTTTGAGTGCCTTTTCATCTAGCTTCGCTCCAATAAACTCAATCCTCAGCCTTTTGGCAAGATTGGGGTCGGCGGCTTCTAATTGAACTAGAGCAGAAATGATGGGGTCTGGGCGTCGCAATCCATAAAAACTTCCAACGTAACGCAGAATTACCGGCGTTTTTGGTCGAATATCGAGTTTGGAGTTATACATATTTGGCGAAAATGAATGAGGAACTATATTCACTTTTTTTCGAACTTCAGTACTTGAAAAGTCTTTCTCGATTTCAGTAACGAACTCGTTTGTAACTGAAATCGCATCCGCTTTATTCAGTACCCGATTAAACATTTTTTGGTTAGCCTTTTTGACCCAGTAATTTGCTTCAAAATATGGGTTTGAGATCCATGGATCACTAAAATGAGCAATCCATTTTGGAGATTCTTCTAGAGACGCTTTAAGTTTAAGGCCAATAAGATGTGAGGAATGTGGTTGAGACCACGTGACTATAACCTCGTAGTCATTCTTGTTTATCATTTGTTTTGCTTGATTTAACAAAAGAAAGTTAAAGAATCGGAATGAATCCGGCAACTTTCCTAATGAACCCAATCTACCCAAAGGTGCCCAACGGAGAATTGCTGGGACTCGTACATACTCAACAACACCAAATTTATCTAGTACTACTGCCTCGAAAGAATTGTCCTCTCCGAACCATTTTTTCCACCCAGAAAAAGTTACAACATCAAATTCATAACCAGGAACAGAAGAAAGTAGTTTGACCATCAAATGTGATTCGGGAAAAGCTGATGGAGGGAATATCGGTGAAACTAATAAACCTTTTTTAACCAACTTCTGCCTTTAGCCAATCGTAAGTATTTGCGAGACCGGTTTCAAAAGTAACTTTTGGGGCATAATTCAGTACAGTTCTTGCTTTATCGATACTAGACAAACGTTTAGTAACATGATCCCAGTCACGTCTTTCGTGAAATTCTACTCCCGCGGGGTTTCCAGTTATTTCATTAATTGAATTTGCCAATTCAAGAACTGAGGTTTCCTTTCCATTACCCAGATTGAATATTTCCCCATTTGCTTCCGGCGAGGCCAAGGCAAGCAACATTCCCTCGGCTATATCGGTCACGTATGTAAAATCTCTTGTTTCACTACCTGTACCCAAGATCGGCAGAGGTTTACGATCCATGGCTAACTTTAAGAAATTAGGTATTACGTTTCGGTATTTTCCAGGAAATTCATACGGACCAAAACTATTAAAAATTCTTACTATGGAATAGTTAAGTTCATTAAGGTGGCCATACAATTCGAAGTACTTTTCCCCTAAGTATTTCGTTAGTGCATACGGGGTATCGAAACCGCCAACTTCAGATTTTTCCGACATCGCAAAATTAGAATTCTGATAAACGCAAGATGAAGACGCATAGACAACACGTTTAATTCCTAACCGGGAAGAGATCTGAGCAATATTTAAGCTTCCAAGCCCATTTGTGGATAAATCAGCCCTAGGGTTGTCTACAGAATTTTGATTCGCAAATAAAGCCGCCAAGTGAATTACGTAATCCACCGAATCCTTTAGTAGTTTCTCTACAAGAGCATGGTCTTCAACAGAGCCTTTGTGCACTTGAACATTTTTGTTCAAAGTGCCGCCGCCCGCCGAGGAGAAATCATCAAGAATAACAACATCAAAACCTTTGTCAATGGCAGCTGCAGCCACATTCTTGCCAATTGCACCCATCCCACCAGTGATTAGAACTCTACTCATTTTCATTCCTCCATGTAACTTGAGAAATTCGCAACAGCAAATGGCGCGAATCGAGCGACACTTTCAAAAAACCCTTCCCAATCATATACCTGAGACGGATCGGCATACATGTTAATACGTTTCAGATTCCCAGTCCTCATCATCTCAAAAGCTTTCTTCATTTCATTTTCAAAAACTTCAGGGGTGAATCTAAAACTGCCAGAAAATCGAAAGTTGAAACTATCTAGAATACCTAGCGGCCAGGAAGGACAGCCGGTGACTGGAATTTCCAAGATACCCCTATTCGTAAATATTGGACCCTTCATATAGGCATACTTAGGGCTTGTTGAACTTGAAAAAGAGTAACCTAATCCCTTGACCACATCATGCAAAAAGTCCAAGTTACGCTGGAGTTGAAAAGTGCCGAAATGTGGGGTTCGGAAGCCCTTAGGTTGAATTCCCAGACATTGAACTATTGCGTTATGCCCCAATTTGATATCCGTGATGATCTCGTGCTCCGAAATCTGATCATAAAAAAGTGTACTTAAATATCGTGTTCGTTTTTCATCAACAACTGTATGTTGTAAATAACCATGATTGATAAACTCCGCACCTAGTTCAGCAATTGTTTTGTAAGTTTCTATGCCTTCTTCAATCAATTGCCCTGGTACTGCATATATAGGCCTAATTCCCAACCCGATTAGTTTTTCGTGTACAAAAGGCAAGACTTTGTAATCGAGACTCGTATCGCAATCAAAAACAAAAACGAACTTTGGAGCATTTAACCCAGCATCCAAGCACTTACTATTAAAAACCTTCCAAAGCAATCTTGGCATCACTTTCCCAGTTGACCTAAGTAAGAACTCTTCAATCCTCCTCACTCTTCGTGATTCTCCAAAATTCTTTCAATATGCTCAACTATTCGTCTCGAAGCAAATCCATCCCACAGCTGCGGGATGGAATGTGCTTTATTGGGCGAACTTAGAGTTTCTTGCACAGATTGAAATAGTTTATCAATCGAAACTAATCTATTAGTTCCCAAGTCAATTGTAATTGGGCGCTCTGTATTTTCTCTGGCAGTAAGGCAGGGAACACCGATATAAGTGGTTTCCTCCTGAACACCACCACTATCTGTGATAACCAGTTTTGCGTTCTTAACCAGATGCATAAAGTCGAGATAATCCAATGGATCAGTAAAGACTATGTTGCTTGTTGCGAGTAGATTCTCTAATTCAAATTGATCTATTCTTCCACGAGTTCGTGGATGAAGTGGAAAAACTAGCGGCAAAAGCTTGCTTGTTCTAATAAGCTGATTCAAAATCTCCTGCAAATTTTCTACATTATCTACGTTCACAGGTCTGTGGAAAGTGACTACCCCGTAATCTCCAGATTTAAGGCCAAGAACATCTATAATTTTTGATCGATCAATTTGACTCTCGACCATTTTGAAACTATCGATCATTACATTGCCAACCATGTAGATTGAATTCGGATTTCTATTTTCAGCAATCAGATTAATATCAGCATCAATAGACGGAGTAAAAAGATAATCAGACAGCGAATCAATGGCTAATCTATTCAACTCCTCTGGCATACTCCTGTCTCCACTGCGCAACCCTGCTTCTACGTGAGCAAGCTTAATTTGTTCCTTAGATGCAACAAGTGAGCAGGCTAGACTGGAAGTTACATCACCTACAACAAGACATAAATCTGGTCGTTCTTGAACGACAATTCCTCGATAGAAATCAACAACTTTTGACAACTGTTCAATCTGAGAACTTCCTGGATTATTCAGCTGGAATTCAGAGACGGGAAGATCAAAAATCTCTAGAAAATTCGACATCATTTCAGGAGAAGAATGTTGCCCTGTAAAGATTAGTCTAGTGCGAATTGCATCAGTATTCTTAAATGCATGATAAAGGGGAGCTATCTTCATAATGTTAGGTCTAGCGCCTATTACTAAGTCAACTATTTTCATATCATACAAATGCTTCCTGTATCTAAGCACAACTCAGAGACTTCATTATATATTTTTCCACATTTTGCGTCTCTCATTCATAAAGTGTAGCAACTTTTGCGGATGTAATATGCGACGGCAAAGAAATATTCTTGTAATTTGAAGTAGACAATGCCCATAAAAGACATTTGTGCGTAAACTAAGAGGTATAAATGAGGCAGGTACCTAAAATCGGTCATTTGCGTAAAATATAAATACCTAACCGACTTGGAAAGGCAACAATGCATTTATCTTCACAGTTTCAGGTAGTTCTCCATGAAGATATTCAAGACTGTGAAGAGATACTAGATGAAATAACCTCATGTACTTTCTTTCAATCCAAGACTTGGCTCGCTTTACTTTCTTCTTACGATCATAAACCTTACTTAATCACTCTAGTTAACGAAAAGAAAGTTGTAGTCGCTTATTACTTGTTATATGTGACTAAATCGGATTACTTGTCTGAGTATTCAAGATGGAAAGTTGCTCAAAATTTTGATAAATCTCTAGTTGGCATGCATGGTCCAGTAATCTTAGATCAGGAAGTTTCGATTCAGAACGTATTAGAACACTTTGTCAATTATATCGGGCAACATGCTAGAAAGTTTAGAGCAGTAGAATTGATTGGCTCTCCAGTAGAAGATGCCGATATTCAGAAATTAAATCATCTAACAAATTCCTTTAGAGTCGAAACAAATCACACATGGATACTCGAATTGGGCGAGGAAGATAAAGATGGCCCGAGTAAAATGCGGCGCGATAGGCGCAAAAATGTCAAGAAAACCGAAGATATAGGCCTCACTTTTCAATTGTGCGAGAGTATGGATGGAGTCCAGGATTATGTAGAGGTTAGAAACAGTGCACAAAGACACAATCAACTTAAGGAAATCCCCCTTTCTCATTTTGAGAAAAATTGGGAATTAACTCGTAATAAGGATGTCTATTTTATTTTTCTAGCTAAGAAAAATGGGCAGTGCCTGGCGGGCCAAGCTGCCTTTCTATCTGGAGATTATTTGTACTTAACAGGTGTTGCCGTTTCGCCAGAAGCCAGATCGCAAGGAATACCTGCAAACGATTTTTTACAGTTTAATGTAATAAAATGGGCTTATTCACGAGGCGTTAAGAAAATAGATTTTGTGGGAGCTAACCCGGAAAGTAAAAATGAAAAATTAAAAAGAATAGATGACGCAAAAAGTTCATGGGGTTCGCGGCTGGTGAGTTATGAAGTCATAAGAAAAAAGACAATTAATCACAAGAAAGAGTTTGTAATTAGAATTTTGATTAAATTCAATAAGTGTTTTCAAAAATCATAAGCACTATAAAGTTGTGATTGAGAATAATTCCAAGAATATTTACCCTGCTTCAAGGCCGAATGGCCAAGCTCCATCGCGTCTATCTGAGGTATAAGAACATCTCTAAGCATTATTAACGATGCTGCAAAGTCATGCGAATCTCCTGCTTTGAAGGTTAAACCGGTTCCTGTTTCAACAATTGCGTTCTGCAGGGAGTGACAACTACTAACAAGAGATGGTAGGCCAGATCCAAAATGTTGATATAATTTGTGTGGATTCGTATTATCTGTCTGTCCATACTGATGATGAGGAATTAATCCAACATTCGACTCCAGCATCATTTGACGTAATTTGCTGAATGGTAATTGTCCATAGAATAGAACATAATCAGATAGATTTAACTCTTGAGTGAGATTCTTCCAATACCTAATTCCTGGACCCTCGCCGACAATATGTAGGCGAAGTTCCGGATTCTCTGTGATCAACAAAGAGATGCCCCTGATTGCTACGTCTAATCCCCTGTGGATGCTGCAGCTACCGCCATAAATCAAGTCAAAGGTATTTGATTTATGGCGTTTTGTTTTAATTAGATTAGTATCAATATCGTCCCAATCTTTAGGGTTTTCGGTATTGTGTACAACATATATTCTTTTCGAGTCCAAATCATGCATTCCAATAAGTCGAGATCTCATTTCATCGCAGGTAACAAGAATTGAATCTACGATAGACAAGGCAGATTTTTCGTACAGAAGCCAGTCGCTTAGCGAGTATAATTTTGAATTTGAATTCAAATCGCGTGCTGTACTCCAATAGTTGTAAGGATAATTTTCATGCAAGTCAAGGATAAACTTAATTTCTAGAAAACTTGCAACCTTAGCTGCGGATAATGATTTGGCCAATCCGCCCCAGTGAATCACATCTGGTTGAATTTCGTTCAAAATTTTCACAAAGTCTTTACTAATGTAGTTTATTGCGTTGACACTATTCTTGTAAAATAAATATTTAAACTTTCTGACTAGTTTAGTTATAAAGCCTTCATGCCAAACAATGTTTTTATCGCTAAACACAATTTCATCTTTAAAATTCCGAAGATTTAGAGGCCCTTCGGACAAATAAAATATTTCCAAATTCTTAGACTCGAGCATTGAAATGATTTTATTTATTCGCAAATTGGGGAAACCTTCGGGATAAACAAAAAGAATTCTTGTCTTAGTTTCACTTACCATAATAATGTCCTTTGGTGACAATCTCTTTGGCTAGGCAAGCTAAGGTTTCTTCGGCGCATGCCGCGCCTGACTTTAAATACCTTTGATAAGCTTCATTGCTCAAGTCAACTCGAATTTTTTCTGAAGCTCCTAATTTTCTTATGGATTCAACCCAGGACTTCTCATCATCTAGTGTCAGAATGCAAGATGACTCTAAGATTTCAGGTAGTTTTCCATCATTTCGATATGTTGATATGATCGGGACTTTTGAAGCCATATATTCAAAAACCACCTTGCTAACACCACCATAAAAATTCACTGATACAGCAAAGTCATAAAAATGCAATTTTTTTCTTAAGTTTTCATTTGAAACTGACTGAATGAAATTACACCGATCAATTACGTTAAGTTCTATTGCTAAATCTATTAATTCCCGTCTTAAAGGGCCATCTCCGATAATGTCTAACGTTAATTTGGGGAAACAAACCAAGGCACGTATAACGTTGGCTGGATTTTTTCCAGGTATCAATCTACCAACTAGTACTGCTTTATTAAATGACTCATGACTGGTTTTGACCTCCGGAATCGGAGGTATCGAATTATATATAACTTCGCAATTTTCTATCCACTTTGAGGTGTAAGAACAAATAGAATTATAAACGCACACAACTTTGGTTGCTCTCACAAGGCAGTATTTTTCTAAACCTCTCAAAGCCAACAACTTAATTGCCCCAATAAAATTTAATGGATTACTTTTAATCTGCATCCTAATGTTTTCACTTGGATTTGTGTGGAGAGAGATCATATGTGGCACCGATTGTTTCTTTGCTATTAGTGCTCCTAGATAACTATTTATGTGTAAACCATAACTTCTCACCATATCTACTCTGGGCATTTTATCTACATGTTTCCTTGCCCAAATGTTAAGAACGGGCGTACGCCAACCAAGCATTCTAATAAAGAAATGTTTCGGAACTTCAACTAAAAAAAAGTCACATACGGCATCGGCTACGGATAATGAAGCTTCAAGCTCTAACTGATCTTCTTTAGTGAAAACTAAAAAAACTACCCGCTTAAAAAAACCCTCCGGGTTATAGTAATTTCTAGTTAGTTCACCTTTCTCAATAATTTCCTTTAACGAATCACTCATTGTGATTAGAACGGTAAGGTCATTCTCCTTATCCAATTGAAACGTTGCTCCAATTTTCTTTTTTGATGAAGAGAGACGTCTCCCATAGGACGGCGCTCATTGGGCCAGGCCCTAGAAAAGGAATTTGAAGGAAGCCTGATTTTCTAAGGAGGTCAGCTTCTTTTACATACCCATCACTATTATCAAGTATGATAAGGCCACCATTCGATAGTGCACTAATAGCTACCTTTACGCATTCGCCTCTAAACGAACCATCAACAACTATCAAATCAAATTTGTGATCTACGGTTAATGGTGCATTTACATAGTCAGGTCCCTCTTTGTAAAGAATTTGGCTATTAGTTGAATCTGATGACATGGCTTCAATTTTATCCATCCAGAGGTGGTTATCCTCCACGGAAGTGACTTCTGCTAGTCGATTTCTAAAATAAAGCGTAGAAAAACCCGAACCATACTCGAAAACTCGCTTTCCTTTGAGATCTATCGAATTCAAAAAATGTATAGCGGAGTATGTAAACCAAGGCGTTGCATTGTTTAACTTATCAATTGGAGAATTTTGTGAAATAGAGTTCACAATACCGAAAGTTTTATTCTGGGAAAATGCAATCCGCAGCAAATCTTTTATTGGGCCTAATTTCAACATTGCCGAACCTCTCTTTATCTAAAGCATGAACTTTTTACTGAACTATCTGGCCCAGTGCTCTTTCACGCTTTCGCCACGCTTATTATCGCCCCAGTATGCACCATAAGCCATTAAATAACGGTTTTTGCTTTTCCAGACGCAGGGAAATCCGACCCCATGGTTAGCCCACTTTCCATGGGGTCCAATTCGTTTTCCTGGTTCGACATACCACGAATTAAGATCACTTGATAAGGCAGAATAAATTGAATTTCCTATTGCAGGTTTGTTTCCAGATCTAAAGTAAAGTCTAAATTCTCCATTGTCCAGCAAGCAAAGATTAGGGTTAGAGAGAATTCCTTCCCCACTTATTCCTTTTAGAAAAATCTCATGTGACATTTCCCAGGTTTGGCCATCCAAGCTATAAAAAAGCAACAACTTTGATTTATCTGCGTAAAGGTTAACCGTGCCGATGGCAATATAACGGCTTTGAAAATACATGATTGAAAGATCCTGTAGGTCTTGCGCAATCTCTGGCCAAGATTGTTTTATTTCCTTTTCTGGCCATATAGAAGTATTTAAACCAAATGCCCGAACCTTTGAAAAATTGGACAAGGTAAACTTTTCAATCGTATACATAATGTTGTTACAAACCGATAAAGAGTGTATCTCTGGAATCCCCAATGAAAAGCAGGATCTCCAAACTCCGTCACAGAAAAGAAATTGTCGCCAAGACTTGGCTTTCTTGTTCCATCCGGAGGACAATGCATAAAAAGAATCTTTTTGAATATTTACTCCCGCAAAGTAAGTCATACTTCCTCTGACTTTTTGACAAGACAAAGCCGGAATATCAAGGTCGTTCCAGTCCAGTCCGTCTGATGAGCTTGCAAACAAAATTCGATCATGGCCAAAAATCGGGCGCTGAAGAACTCTTTCCAATCTCGCATGAGAATAAATTGGAAAAAAACTTAAATCATTTGTTAGCTTCACTCAACGCTAATTCTTCTAGCCATTACGGCTAGGGTCTCCGGGAAAAACCGATGGAGGATACTTTTTGATTGAGGAATATTCATAAACTTGACAACTTCAAATCCCTGAGACTTTAACAATGTAAACAGGGTGCGCGGAGAAAATAAGTTTAGATGGCCAAGATGTGTTACCGGATCGTAGGGAACAGAGTTAATCATAGAAACGTAGCCATTATTATTTCTGCGCCTAATAACTGAATTTACCCGCCGAAAAAATTCTTCTTTAATTGATTGAAACCCGAATGCATTGGGGGTGGAAATAATTAGCATCCCGTCTTCATGCATGTAATCTTTAATCTCTGTAAGAAAAATAGCCAAATCTGGAATGTGCTCGATGAGTTCTAGAGCCATTACTACTTCGAATTTCTCTGAACTCGACAAGGATTCGCTATCCAAAGTGTGAATGCAATTTTCACGTGTGAAGCATTCTCTTCCGATCAAATTTGAAGTGAAGTCTTGGTCATAATTTACAACTTTAACTGAATCAAGTTTTCGGGAGATCCACCAGCCAAATGCGCCAATTCCTGCGCCATAATCAAGAATCCTGATATTACTCTTTTCGTAGGCCCTGAGCCACTCCAGCAATTTTTTTTGGCGTGATGGTAATTTTGAAAATTCATCATATGAAGGCAATAAACTAGACTTCCAATCATCTACATTGTCAAATGTAGTTTCACCGACGGTATAGCTAAAATTCATTTGCGACTCCAATACTTCTGATTATTTCACAGCCAATATTATAACCCAAGAACTAAAGAAAAAAGACTTTATTCCCTTAAGAGAAAACAATTGCAATCTGTTGAACGGATGAGAGTAAGAGATCTCAGTGATGGATCTAAAACCACATTTTTCTAATGCATTAAACAAATCTCGTTTACTCCAGCAAGATATGCCTAAGTCAGGATTTATCTTATCTATCTTTTTTAGAACTCGTTTTTTGTAATCGAAAATAATCAACTTACCATCTTTATCTAATAGCCTAAATGCTTCTTCAAATGCTGCAGGACCAGCAAAATAAAATGCTGCGACTCCAAAAACAGTGTCCGCACAATTATTTTCTAATGGCGTCGATCTTATATCTGAAGTAACAAACGAATCACCACGCGTAGATTGGTCCACTCCCGTATATATGAAACCTGCTTCGATGAGCGACTTAGAATATAGACCTTCCCCGCATCCGAAATCCACCACTCTCCCGTTAGATTTTGTATTCTTAAAAATGATATCTAAAACAAATTTATAAACTACCATATTACTTTCCTTCCAACTTAAATCTTCGTCTACTTGGCTTAAACTCAGGATTTATTGAACTAGACGTTAAATAGTAAAAAAATATTGTAACTAAAAATATGTATATTAATATAGTTAATAAGTTATTCGTTTTCCAGTAGATAACGCTAAAGCAAACAACAGATATCGCATTCCAAATAATAGAGACCTCTAGAAAATAGACTTGAAGATCTTTAACTCGCAAAATCGCGATAATTAGAATAGGTTGAACTAAGATTGAGAGAAATGTGGACCATGCCGCTCCTTTAATCCCGTAAGTAGGAATTAGTATGAGATTTAGGATAACGTTAAAAAGAGCAGAAATACCTAGAATAAAGGGTTCATACCGTGTTATTCGATGGTGAAATAGTATGTAACGTAGATGGTCACCTAAATACAGAAATAGATATGAAATTCCAACTATATAAGTTATTGTTAAAAATTCATCCCAATTAAGTGGTGGAAAGTACTTCTCGATTATTTGTTGCGCAAACTTAATAACAGTCAGAAAAGCAAATGTAGAAATGGTCAGCAGGTACATCGTTCTGGAAGTAAACCTTATCTCTTTTACTTGCCAATGACTCTGATTAGAATTAAAGAGAACTCTTGGAGCCAGCATAAATACTCCCGAAGCAGTTACGCTTACACTCATGAGTCCAAGTGTGTAAGCAAGACTGTAGTGACCAAGAGCTTCGGAAGGTACCATTTCAGACAAAATTAATTTGTCGGCACCATTTGTAACCCACATCAAGATGCCATTTAGTGCAAGTGGTGATGCAAAAAGGTACATATCTCTGGAAAGGAAGCTTACGGGCATGAATCGAGTGCCTGAACTTTTAAGCATAATTACACCTAGAGCCAAGACAAGAATCGAAGACCCCGCCATAGACACAAAAATTAACCTTAAGTCAAACCTGGTTTGATGCAACGCTACAAATATAAAAATAAGGTTTAAAAAAACATCTAAGAAGTTAACGTAGTAATAGAATCTAAATTTTCCTATGGCTCGCAGATGGGTGTTTAATACCGCAACTAATTCAATAAATAGACCATATGCAAATATGTACGGAAAAAATGCTATACCGATTTTATCACTAAAGCTGAAGTAGCAGATTAAAATAGTAGAGGTTGTAATTGAATAGACGGCAATAGTCGTGTATAAACTTCTGCGAAATATAGAATCGACTTTATTGGCGTTCAGTTCATCGGCATTAAATCTGAGAAGACTTTCGCGAATTCCAAATGAAGCAACAGCGCTCACTAATGAGACTAGAGTTAAAATAAGTGCATATTCTCCATAATCTGCAAAACCAAGCTTGCTGATCAGTAAGGGGATTATGAATATGGACTTAAGTCGAAGACTAAACTCCATAAGAATTTGCATTCCAAGAATTTTGAAGAACTTGATTTTTATGGATCCCGAGTTCATTTGAGCAAGATACCCTGTAATAGAACTGAACTCGATGCACAATGCAATTGTTGCGAGGAATTGTTTTTGGTCCAGGAATCAACCTATCAGTCGGAATTTCACTGACCCGAGCGTTGTCCAGTTGAATAACTTTTGGCAAACGTGCAATTTTAGCGACTGTTTTTCAAGTCGCCTCTCACGATTTCTAGCAGTTTGAAATTGGCCACTGCGGCTTTCTCAGCTAAAGCGGTTTGCCCAGAACATGGTAGTTAAGTCCTTGCCAGTTATTCTCATTTGTAACGCCTCTACCATCAAGAAAAGTCTTGATTCCTGGAATCTGGATGCACGTGAGCTCTTGGTACTCAGCGTGATCAGTTTGTAGAATTGCTGCATCAACGGTTTCACCATAGTGGTACCCATTGAACCCATAAACCGCTAACTCTTTATCGCTAAACATCGGATCATGGACAAAAACTATTGCGCCATATTTTTCCAGTTCCGAAACGGTGGGAAATACTCCTGAAAATGCTATCTCTTTGACACCACCACGATAAGCAGCTCCAAGAACTACAACGCTTTGGCCTTTGAGGTCCCCATGAATTTTTATCAAAGTTTCCACCACGCGTGCTGGCATGGCTTCATTGGCGTTGCGCGCTGCTTGGACCACGGTAGCTGTCGGATCATTCCAGATATAGAAGCGGGGATAGACTGGAATACAGTGGCCACCGACTGCGATTCCTGGCCGATGAATGTGTGAAAATGGCTGTGAGTTAGACGCGTCAATTACTTTTTGCACATCTATTCCATTAGATTCAGCGAAAAGGGCAAATTGATTGGCCAAAGCTATATTGACATCGCGGTATGTTGTCTCAGCCAGCTTTGCAAACTCCGATGCTTCACAACTTCCAAGATTCCAAACACCATTAAGTCTTTCGAGATCGGGGCGCGTATCAAAATCCAGAACATCTTCATAAAACCTTATTCCACGTTCAGTGCTTGCAGCATCAATCCCACCCACTAATTTTGGATACTTGCGAAGATCAGCGAATACTCGACCAGTAAAAACCCGCTCTGGTGAAAAAACCAAGTGAAAATCAACTCCTGCCTTTAGTCCTGAAATTTTCTCAATGGCTGGAGCAAAACGAGTCCTTGTCGTTCCTACTGGCAAGGTAGTTTCATAAGAAACCAGAGTCCCCCGTTTAATTCCGGCACCAATCGCTTGTGTAGCAACGTCTATCTGGCCAAAATCAGGATTTCCCTGGTCATCAACAAAAAGTGGAACGACAACTACTACGGCTTCACTTTGAGCAACAGCGCCAGTGACATCGGTTGTTGCGGAGAGTTTGCCTTGATTGACTACCTCAACAAGGTATTCAGCAAGATGACTTTCTCCTGGAAAAGGCTCGATTCCATCGTTCACATGTTTGACCGTAGTTTCATTTATATCAGCGCCTATGACCGTATGACCTTTGCGAGCAAACTGCACAGCCAAAGGAAGACCAATCTTTCCAAGCGCAACAACTGTAATTTTCACTTGATTTTCCTTTAGTAGGCGATATCTACTGTTTGATTGGTCTCTGCACTTTTAATTACTGCCTCAGCTGTAAGCACCGTTGTGAGTCCTTGGTCCATGGTCACAATGTCTGTTGGCTTACCCAAAACCGCATCACGAAAATTTTCATGCTCCATTCGTAATGGTTCGTGTTTAGAAATTGCGTAACGGATGACATCACCTTCGGTGACTCCACGAAATTGCGCGATCTCCCCCCATGATGAAGCGACGGTACCATTTGCGTAGAAAGTTAAGTCAGCAGTCAAGGTATCGGCAACAAATGCTCCCTTTTCGCCAGTAAGAATTGTGACGCGTTCTTTAAACGGACTTAGCCAGTTAACCAAGTGATTAGTGATTGTGCCGTCTTGCAAACTACCCACAACGGCAACGAGGTCCTCATGTTCGCGACCTGCACGCGACGCGGTACGTGCCGAAACTGATGCGTATCGCTGACTTGTGATCCAAGAAGTTAGGTCGATGTCATGAGTTGCTAAATCTTTTACAACTCCGACATCGGCAACTCGAGAAGGGAAAGGGCCTTGGCGACGAGTAACGACTTGATAGAGGGGCCCAAGCTGTTCGAGCCTACGCCTCGCCTCCTGCAAAGCTGGGTTATAACGCTCGATGTGGCCCACCGCGCCAACTAAACCAGCTTTAGCAAACGTCTTGGCAAGAACATTTGCAGTTGCCGTATCTTGCGACAACGGCTTTTCTACCAAGGCGTGTTTATCAGCAGCAGCAAGTTCTAAGCCAATATCTAAATGATAAATAGTAGGCACTGCCACCACTGCGTAATCGATTCCAAGTTCAATTAGTTCAGTCACGGTTTTCACAACAGGGCGGCCTTGTGCGACCCCATTTACATCCCCTACCGGATCAGAAACGCCTATAAAGTCAACTCCTGGTAGGGAAGCCAAAACTCGCGCATGATGGCGACCCATCATGCCTAAGCCAACCAGACCAGCTCTCAAGTTCTTCACGCTTTAGGCACCGGCGGAAGCAATTGAATTAACTACAGAAACAATTGTTTCAAGGTCTTCTGTTGAGAGAGAAGGGTGCACTGGAATCGAAAGAACTTCCTTGGTCATACGTGTTGTTTCAGGTAGATCAAAAGTATGACTGAATGAAGGTAACTCATGTACTGGCGTTGGGTAGTACACACCATTTCCGACTCCACGCCTAGTCATCTCAGCAGCAAATGCATCGCGATCCTGACCAATGATACGAATTGTGTACTGGTGGTAGACATGGAATGCACCCGGTGCAACATAAGGAACAATTACGCCATTCAGATTTTCGTCAAAAAACTTAGCATTATTGCGTCTTTGCTCTGTCCACCCAGCTAATTTCGTGAGTTGCACCCGACCAATCGCTGCGTGAATGTCAGTCATGCGCGTGTTAAACCCAATAATTTCATTAACGTAGCGTTTCTCCATACCTTGATTGCGCAACAAGCGACTCTGGCGAGCAACTTCATCAGATGAGGTCGTGATCATTCCACCCTCGCCTGACGTCATGTTCTTAGTTGGGTAAAAGGAGAAAACACCAGCAACTCCGAATGCACCGACGGGGGTCCCATCGAAAGAGGCCATATGCGCCTGCGCTGCATCCTCTATAATTAGCAAGTTATGGCGTAATGAAATTGCCATAATCTCCTTCATCGCTGCTGGCTGTCCGTATAGGTGCACAAGTTGAATTGCGCGAGTGCGCGGCGTAATTGCTGCTTCAATAGCTATCGGATTAATGGTGAAAGTTCGAGGGTCAATATCAACAAACACTGGGGTTGCACCAGTTAGCGCCACAGAGTTGGCGGTTGCGGCAAAAGTAAATGAAGGGACGATTACTTCATCGCCTTTTTTAATTCCAACCGCAATCAGAGCCAAATGAAGACCAGAGGTTCCGGAGTTAACGGCAATACATTGTCGTCCAGAAACGATTTTAGAGAATTCATTCTCAAAGGCAACAACTTCAGGACCTTGCGCCAACATGCCTGACTGCAGAACACGATCTACTGCGGCGCGCTCTTCATCACCAATAAGAGGCTTTGCCGCTGGAATCATCTCACTCATGTTTTTAATTCCTCAAGAGTATCTTCGTCACATTCGAAATAAAATGCACCGGTTTTAGGGCACGAAAAACGACCACCACCTTCATCAGTTAATGGTATGCCAGCCTTTCCTACCCAACGAATTCGCCTTGCTGGAACACCTGCCATGAGAGCAAATGCCGGTACATTCTTCGTAACTGTTGATCCTGCTGCTATAAGAGACCAAGCGCCGATCTCAATAGGAGCAATGCAAATGCTGCCAGCGCCAATAGACGCACCCTCGCGAATTGTTACCCCAACTGGATTCCAATCACTGCTACTCTTCTGTGAACCATCAGGGTTTACCGCCCGAGGATATTCATCATTGGTGAGAATTACGCCCGGGCCAATGAATACTCCTTCTTCAAGCACTGCGGGCTCGTAAACCAGTGCATAATTTTGAATTTTACTATTTGCTCCGATGCTAACTCCATTGCCAACATATACACCGCGCCCAATAATGACATTTTCTCCAACATTGCAATCTTCGCGTAATTGTGAATAATGCCAAATGACAGTGCCATCCCCGATCTGCGCATTTCCTGCAACATCTGCGGTGGCGTGGATACGAGACATACGCCAACCTTACCTTTTGGCCTATCTTTAATCGTGCATATCCTGATTAAACCCTCGCGACCTCGGTGAACTAACGGTTTTCTGTCTTTTGCTTGTGAAAACTGAGGTTCTAAATCAAACAAGGTTCTGATATCGGCCCCTTTATAATACAAAACCAAACCTAATCAACCAAGACCGAGCTTGAACGCATAACCTAGCATTGCCTACAACAGCCGTTAATTAATCTTCAGAATAGTGTAAGAATTGTGGAGTGAGCACTTGGATATCTAATTGCACTGCCCATGCGATGCGCGACGCAGCGGTTAAATTAGAGCGTGGCGCGTTAGTAGCTTTTCCTACCGAAACTGTTTATGGCCTTGGTGCTGACGCAACGAACGCGCAGGCAGTCGCTCGTATCTACGAAATTAAGGGCCGCCCATCTGATCATCCGCTAATTGTTCATATTGCTGACCTTGAATATCTAGAACAATGGATCTCGGATATTCCTGAATATGCAATTGCACTTGCTCGAGAATTCTGGCCTGGGCCAATGACGCTAATTTTGCAACGTAGTGAAATAGCTAAAGATTTTATTACTGGGGGACAAAACACAGTTGGAATTCGTATCCCAGGTAATTCACTCGCGCTTGGTCTTTTAGAGGCTTTTCACAAGTTAGGTGGCGCGGGAATTGCCGCACCAAGTGCAAATAGATTTGGTCAAGTTTCACCAACAACAGCCGAAGCAGTTCAAGAAGAGCTAGGTGATTATTTATTGGATACAGATCTAGTTCTTGATGGTGGCCAATCAGCGGTTGGCTTAGAGTCGACAATTATTGATTGCACGGGGGAACTTCCTCGAATTCTTCGCCCAGGCGCGATAACTATTGAGATGATTGAAGAAGTCACAGGACTCAATGTTTCGGACTTATCAGAAAAGAAATCAGATGAATTCAAAAACGCGGACATTCGCGTAAGTGGATCTCTCGAAAATCATTATGCGCCAAAGGCCAAAGTTTTCTTAGACCAACAACCTGTTGATGGATCTGGCTTTATTGCATTCGAAAGTGTTAATACGCCAAATGGAGTAATCAGATTGGCTGCGCCAAAATCCGTTGAAGAATTTGCTCGAGTTCTCTACTCAGCTCTTCGTGAAGGTGACCACCAGAATCTTGACTCTATTTATGTTGCCCAGCCGACCGGCGATGGCCTTGCGATCGCCATTAGAGACCGGTTATCGCGTTCAGCAAAGGGCAAATAATCCGATACTATTTCGCTCTTGCTTGGTGCCAGCTTAATTCTGGCGCTTAATCGAGAGATGCAAGTGGGGCCTATAGCTCAGTCGGTAGAGCAACGGACTTTTAATCCGTGGGTCGACGGTTCGAGCCCGTCTGGGCCCACTTTATTGATTTCCTATAAACCTCAATAACTTATAAAGGGTGTCGACGTAACTATTGCAATACTCTGATCCAGATTATTTAGTCTAGCCACAGCACCAAGAGAATCCGCTTTCACTAACCAAGTCTTAGCTTCAGCTAATTTGCCTTGCACAATTAGAGATTCAGCCAAGAATCGATATTTGCTGTTTATCCATACGCTAACAGGGTGATTTGCGATCTCGCGCTTGAAATATTTTTCTGCGCTTTCGTACTTTTCTTCACCAAAGAAAGTAACACCAAAAAAGAATCTGGCGGAATCGTTAATTACCGATAGTTCTTGGTTAACCATGAGTTTAGAGTAAATACTTCGCGCGCCTTCGAAATCTTCTTCTAGGTGCAACTCGCGCGCTTTGTCATAAAGCTTCAAAACCTTTAATTGTTGACCAGTCAATTTGAAAGTTAGATTAACGTCATTAATCTGCTCAACATTACTAAGTCCACCGGGAGTAGTAGAGCTAGATTCACGCAAGTTTCCAAACTTTGAAAAAACTTTTTTAACTAAACTAGGCAACGACATAAATGGAAAAGTTTCAAAAATTTTTGCGTGCGCATAGTCGTAGCCAGCCAAACCTTGCTTTATGTAACCATATTTTTTGAGTGCTGATTGATCGCGTGCGAATTCAATTCTTTTGTAACCAGAACCATCTAATCTATGTGGAAAAATGCCCAGCCAAGGATCTATGTACTGCCATTCTTTATCCAAATAAACCTCGGCTGCAGTGTGACGTGAAATTCCATCACGATCTTGCAGCATGATCATTCTTGCCGGAATACCAAGCCTGGTTGATAGAACTGAAAAAACGTAAGCAGCTTGATCACAGTAACCAGCACCACGCTTGAGGATGTTGTAGTAGTCATCGCTGATTACTGGCGAAGGCGAAGCATCTTGTGGTCGCACAGATTGCGTAACCCAACTAAGTGCTAAATTGATTTGGCCTTGGGGGTCAGAAGTTTGCGATCTGATTTGGATTACTTTGCGCCGCATTAGTTTCTCACCATGAAGCAGATCGGTGATTTGGTTCGTTTTTTCAACTCGATAAGTTTTATCGCCGTAGTATTGGTATCCAATAGTTTCAACGTTAATTGGCTTGAAATATGTAAAGACAGCTAAGATCAGAATAAAGGCCATAAAGATCGCAGTAGCGCGCATCACTTGTTTTGTGGCCTGCCTCAGGCGCTTTACAAGAATCTCTAAGTTAGACACCTTGCAACGGTAGGTCATTGATGCCACTAAAGGTCTTGAAAACCTTGTGAAAAGCTTGCCAATCCGCCCTAAAGCTTGTTTGTAAGGGGATAGCCCAAGAATTTAACGAAATTACTGAAATTTCTTGTGCCTAAAGCCCAAAATCCCAACATTCTGCCCCCAAACCCTTATCCTTTACTCGAGCCTTTTGAGACCTCACGCTCGACCCTGCTTTCATTAGCCTGGTTTATGCTAAAAAACAGCAGCCAAGGCCTTCGGCGCAAGCCCTTCCCCCAGGTAACCCTCTAAACCCCTCTAAGCCTTTTCTCAGAGTCAGCCAATAAGATTGGCTCTGAGCGTGTCAGGCAAGATTCAGTAAAAAAAGTTTCTGATTGGGCACAACATTTGGCCCCCTCAGGTGTCTTAACTAGTAGAGGCAAGACGTTGTCTCTAGATAAGCGGGATTTAAAATGGCAATTCTTAAGTCGAAGGCAGCGAAAGCAGCTGCAACGACCCTTGCCGACGCCACAACAAGCGTGACCCCAGCGCTTCCAGTAGTGCCCCGCACAGCTACATCTGACTGGTCAATCGCTGATCTAAGCGCGATCTACACCGAATACCGCACCTCACTAGTCTCACAAGCCCGCCGTATGTTGCGCGATGAGACCGATGCCAATGAAGTAGTGCAAGAAGCCTTCTTAAAGTTTATGTTGGCTGCCCCAGATCTAGATACAACTGAACGCGCTGTTGCATACCTTCGCGCTTCAGTTAACAACTTAGCTCTTAACGTAATCCGTGCCCGTGGCGATCGCCCTAACTTGGTGGCCCTTGATGCTGATACCACCCAAGAGCGTCTTGATGAGATTGCCAACGAGAACCACGTTGATATCGATACCACTATTACAGCAGCTGAAGATGCCGCGATTATCCGCGAAGCACTTTCACGCCTAACCTCAGATCAGCGCACAGCGCTTGTCATGTGGGAAATGGAAGGCCGCTCAACTGAAGAGATTGCAGCTGCGCTTAACACAACCCCTGCAAATGTTCGCCACGTTGTTGCTCGCGCACGTCAATCTATGGTTCGCGTTCTTTCAGAGTGGATCGTTGACGAGACCACAGGTGCCACAGCGCTTGATTCACTTTCGAACACCTATAAGAAGGCTGCCGAGCTTGCGCAGAAATCTTCTAAGGTCGCGCTTTCTTTAATTTTAGTTGTTACCGCTTTCCTTGGTTTCAACTCAATGACTGGTCGCGAAGGCGCACTAACTCCGATTGCAACTCAGCAAGATGTTGTAGTTGCAGCAGTTGCTCCTGAAGTTTCAGTTCCTTCAACTACTCCAACAGCTGCTGCTAGCGCATCAGCGACTCCAGCGCTTGAAACTCAAGCCAAGAAGTCATTCGGAATGGTTGCCGGCGTTGATATCAAGACTGGCAAGTTAGCCTTTGCTGGTCTTGATAAAGATGGAATCCCAACTGGTTTCACAGTGTCAGATTCAAGCAAGTCAGTTGGAAAGCTATTCCTCAATAAGAATGCAGTCCCAACAATGACTGAAGGCGGAATGGTTCTTAGCGTTCCTGCAATCACAGCTAATAACGCAACCGGCCCAAATGTCTTGTTGTCACAAACAATCAAGGTCGATGGCACTGGCACCACCTACGAAGGCTCACCATCGGTTGGCATCGCAGGTAGCTGGACCCCACTAATTATTAGCTCTGCTAACACAGTTATCGATCGCCTAAGCAACGGTAACTATTTAGTAACTTCAACTATGACTGTTGAATCAGCAGTTGATATCGATTTCACAATTGCCACTGGTGTTCGCGGCTATGACCTAACTGAAGCACCAAAGACAATTACTACTCGCTTGGTATTAAACCCAGGCAAAACTCAAATCTTGGCTCAAGCAATCAATATTTCTGAGTCAATCACAGCGAAGGCGACTAAATAATGAGCCGCTACGCAATTAAGTTTCCCTTCCGCGTCCGGATACACGGTGGGGAATTTGATGAATCAGCACGTGCGATTCATCGAGAGGATGGCCTAAAAACTATCCAAGCCGAGTTGGGGATCGTCCTCGAATCGACTATCGAAAGGAAACAAATGTCTACAAAGACAACTTTCAAGCGCATCGCGCTTGTAACTGTTGCAGCTTTGGGCTTTGGTGTTATGTCAGTTGCGCCGTCAAATGCGGCAGCTCCTGGCGGAGTAACATCAGCACTTTCAGCAGCTAGTTCTGCGACAGTGCAAGGCACAGCAGCTTCAACAACAATCACAACATCTGGTCTTTATGCTACAGGTGACACAACAACAACAACTGTTGCTCTTACTTCATGGCCAACAGGTGCAACAAATGCATCTCTAGCCGGAATGATTGCTCCAACACTTACAGCTATTGATACAGTGACTGCAGATGTACTTACAACTTCAAACGGTGAAGTTGTACAGACAACTGCTGGTGTAATTTCTGCTGACTTCCCAAGTACTGCGCTAGTTTCAGGCCGTACAAAGATCTCAGTAACACCTTCATTGACAAACTCAGTTGGTTCATATGTTTATACAGTGACAACAGTTTCAAATGCAAGCCCAGTTACAACACTGAGCACATTAACTTGGACTGTTACTGTTTCAGCACCTGCTACAGCATTTGTAACTAACTTCATTGGTTCTTCTGCGAACGCAACTGCAGATGCAACAACACTTTCAGCAAGTGGAACTGCAGCTACAGCTGCTGTTGCTGTATTGACTTCACGTCAGTACCAGACAGCGGATGCAACAACACTTATCGACAACACAAAGGCGTCAGCAGTGACAGTTACTGTTACAGGTGCTGGTTCCCTTGGAACAGCCGATAGCAGTGCAGTGCGTGGCCCAGCCGTAGTTATTGCTGCTGGTACATCTGCTACAACTCCTGTCTACCTATTCGCTGATGGACGTACCGGTACAGCAACAATCACTACAACAATCGGTTCATTCTCATCAGTTAAGACATTCAAGTTCCTTGGAACTATGACAACAATGTCAGTAACAGCATCAAAGAAGAACATCGGCGTTGCTGAGACAGGCACACTTACAGTTGCTGGTGCAGATGCAAATGCAAACGCAACAGCTACACCTACATTGACAGCTGCTACATCTTCTGACGCAGCAGTCGCAACAGTTACCTATTCAGGTGCAGTTGCAACCGTTACAGGTGTTAAGGCTGGAACAGCAACAATCACGCTAACAGCTGGAACAGTTTCAACAACTTCTGTTGTAACAATTCTTCCTGTAACTGCTCCTACGCTTTCATGGGCATTCGATAAGGATTCCTATGAAGCAGGCGAGAAGATGACACTAACAATCACAGCTGCAGGTGTAGCTGATGGTGTTCGTGCAGCATTCAATGCAGCTCCAACTGCTAACTTCTCAACAGCTTCAGGTTCAGCAACACTAGAAGCATCACCAACATTCGCTGCTGGCGTTGCAACTTACACACTCTATGCTCCAGCTAACCCAGGTAAGTTCACACTTACTGCAACAGTTGGCGCAGCAATCGATACCGAAGCAGTAATCATTGCTGCAGCAGGTACACGCACTGTTGTAACACTTTCAGCAACAGTTACAAACCCAGCTCTAACAGCTGCTCAAGAAGCAACTGATGCAGCTAACGAAGCAACTGATGCAGGTAACAATGCAAAGGACGCTGCTGATCAAGCAATTGAGGCAGCAGATGCTGCAACAATCGCTGCTCAGGATGCTGCTGCTGCTGCTACAGAAGCAGGAGAATTAGCTGTAGCCGCCGCTGAAGCTGCTGGTGCAATCGCACAAGATGCAACTGATGCAGCTAACAATGCAAAGGATGCTGCTGATCAAGCAATTGAGGCAGCAGATGCTGCAACAGTCGCTGCTCAGGATGCCGCTGCAGCTGCTGAAGCTGCAGGAGAAATGGCTGTAGAAGCTGCTGAAGCTGCTGGTGCAATTGCACAAGACGCTCTAGATGCAGCTAATGCTGCAACTGATGCTGCTCTATCAGCCGCTGAAGCTGCAGATGCTGCTACAGCTGCTGCAACAGAAGCTAAGGAATCTGCAGATGCTGCTACAGCAGCAGTTGCTGAGCTTTCAGCTGAAGTAGCTAAGCTAATGGCTGCTTTGACTGCAAAGGTCACAACCTTGAGCACACTAGTTGCCAAGATTGCAAAGAAGGTTAAGGCTTAATTAGCCCGAACTTCACCGAAGCCCGGTTCCTTTATAGGAACCGGGCTTCGGCCTTTTCTATGTGTATTTCTCTTATATCAACTAGATATTTAGATAGCTTGGGTACCCTTCACTTATGAGAATAGCTAGAGCACTAAGTGATTCAGAGGCCAGAAAAGTTCAGACTTTTGTTCTTCTGGGTGGCGTTTTTACCACTCTAACCATCTGGACCAAGCTTGAAGATCCGATCAATCTACCTAAGATGTTTGTGCTGGTTTTGTTTGCGGCAATTACTTTAGGGCTAGTAATACCCTCTTTACTCAGCGCAAGAAGGCTTTCTTTGATTGATCAAAAAGTTGGTCTGGGCTTCATGGGCTTATTCGCCATGGGGCTACTAATTTCCACTGCCACTACAGAGGTTAAGTACACGGCCATCTTTGGTGAGTTTCATCGCAACAATGGCGCGCTCTCCTACATTTCAATGATTATTTTGATGATTGCAGGGTCCTTGGTTTTTGGTCTTAAGTCTGTAAATAGGTACTTCACTTATTTTGGCATTGGCGGGCTGCTTCTAACTTTTTACGGAATTCTTCAAGGGTTAGGTGCTGACCCGGTTGGCTGGAAGATTGATTACAACCCTTACATAACAACTCTTGGAAACCCTAACTTCACATCCGGATTTCTTGGCCTCGCAAGTATTGCGATTCTTTATCTTGTTCTCGAAGCCAGAGGCCGTAAGTTTCAAGTTGGTTATGCAGTTGGGTTGCTAGCAAGCCTCTACATTCTATGGCGTTCGGGTTCGATCCAAGGTGTGTTTGGCTTTTTGATCGGCGCCACAATCGTAGTTTTAGTCAAGCTCTGGCTTATTAATAAGCGCTATGGCCAGATTGGGTTAGCAGGTGCATTCCTAGCAGGTGTTCCAGTGGCGCTTGCAGTTATAAACATAGGACCACTTGCAGACAGGTTATATCAAGGCACACTGCGTAACCGTTTTGATTACTGGAACGCAGCGATTGCTATGTTTAAAGATCATCCAATCTTTGGCGTTGGCATAGATCGTTTTGGTGAGTACTACCGGCAATACGCAGTCCAAAATCAAGTTGTACAGGGTCAGATTACCGATAATGCGCACAGCATTTATATGCAATTACTCGCAACGGGTGGCTTGGTTCTATTTATTCCGTATCTACTTCTAGTTTTATACATAACTTACTTAGGCATAAAGTCACTTATTAAATTTCAGGGCGAAGCTAAATTTAAGGTTGGTGCTTTACTTGGAATCTGGCTAGGAACAATCGCACTGAATGTTGTAACTGTAGATAATCTCGGAGTTGGTGTTTGGTTTTGGATTACCGGAGGCGTAATTGTTGCCGTTTCATTTAGCCATAGACAGAACGATCCAAGCGACCAGCCACAAAAAGAGAAAACATTAAAAGGAAAGTCGGCAAGGTCTGTTAATGCTGAGAGTTCATTTCCAGTCACTTATGTAGCAAGTTTTACACTCGTAGTTCTAGTTTTGGTTGCACTAGTTCCAGCACTAGGTAAGTCCTCCGCACTTTATAATTTTAAGAATAATGCAGGCTCCTATACAACACAGACCTATGTCCCGGCTCTCGTTTCCGAAGCAGAGGGTGCTGCAAATGATCCTCAACACCTAATCCAACTAGCTAATCTGGCGTTTACTCAAAATGCAATCAACGAAGCTTTTGTGATGATCGACCAAATAAACAAAGTGGATACTCGCTCTTACTACGGAAACTACTTTGCAGCATTCGCGCTAGAAGCTTTGAATAAGCGCTCGGAAGCCATCAAGTACCGTGAGCGCCTAAAAGAATTAGATCCTTGGAATAATGTAAGCCTGATTGAGTTGATCAAAGATTACTTATCAGTGGGCGATGGAGCTGCCGCTGGTGAAATCGCAGCTTTAATTAAGCGAAATTACCCTGGTAGCCAAGCGGATATCGATGCTTCAGCCCTATTTGTTGGGTAGGCTCGTGGAGATATAGAAATGCTAAGTAACTTGATATTGAAGTAGTGAGAAGAAATTTGGAGTCCATAGATAGATGGCCGGGATAGATCTAAGCGATCGATCAAAAGTGTTGGCGATAATTGGCCAAGGTTATGTTGGGCTTCCCCTGGCTATGGCTGCAGTTGATGCTGGCTGGTCAGTTATAGGCATCGAAAAGTCTGTTTCGCGCGTCGCCCAACTTAACTCAGGGTCGAGCCCGGTTGAAGATATTTCTGATGAAAGATTAGCGAAAGCAATTGCAGCAAACAAATTTATAGCTTCTTACGACCCATCAGATGTATCGGCAGCATCAGTTGTAACTATCTGTGTTCCAACTCCACTAGATGTAGCACGTAATCCTGATCTTGAGTTACTTGAAAGTGCAACGAAGGATGTGGCTCCCCATCTTTCAAATCAAACGCTATTAGTTAGTGAATCAACTTCCTATCCAGGTACATTGAGAGATGTAATAATCCCGCTAGTTAATAGTTTGAAATCGACAGACGCTAGTAACCTTTTTTACGCATCAGCCCCTGAACGGGTAAATCCAGGTGATCCAGTTTGGGACCAAAAGAATACCCCACGATTGGTTGGTGGCATTGATGAGGAGTCTCAGAAGCGTGCGTTGGCTTTTTACAATTCAATCTGTGATTCAGTTGTTGCTACATCAACTCCTGAAATTGCTGAAGCTGCGAAAATTCTTGAAAATACTTTCCGGTTAGTCAATATTGCAATGATTAATGAATTTACACAATTGTGCAGCGCACAAGGCATTAATGTTCATGAAGTAATTAATGCCGCTGCTACTAAACCATATGGTTTTATGCCTTTTAGACCTGGTGTAGGCATTGGCGGTCATTGCATTCCTGTCGACCCTCTCTACTTGACTTGGTGGGCACGCAAGGGTGGCCAAGTAGCTAGTTTGGTAGAGCGCTCTGATGAGATTGCTAATCAAATGCCAATCTACGTTGCGGAACGGGCTCTAGCGCTCGTTAAGTCTTCAACTACCGCTCCAAAAGTGCTCATCATGGGAGTTGCATATAAACCAGGTGTAGGTGATGTTCGCGAGACACCAGCAAGTGCCTTGCGAGCAGCTTTAGTGGCTAGAAGTGCTGAAGTTGCTTGGGTCGATCCACTCGTACCACTTTGGGAAGGCACCAAATCAGTTACAGAAGAATGGGATTGCGATGTTGCAATTGTTGCGACTAATCAGCCTGGCTTGAATGTTAAGTCTTTATTTAATCGAGGAATTCCGGTTTTGGACTGCACTAACAATTACGGGGAACAAACTGGAGTAGAACTTCTTTAGTTTTTAGTTTTGATAAGTAACTACTTTTGCAAAAAATCGGCAATATCTGAAATCATCGTTGATAGATCACGCTTAGGTTCCCAGCCGACAAGTGATTTTATTAGTTCTATATTTGGTACTCGACGTTCCATGTCTTCAAACCCATTGCCGTACGCCTCTTCGTAAGGCAAATATATCACTTTACTCTTTGATTTGGTTTGCTCAATTACTTTCTGTGCTAAGTCATTTATAGAAATCTCAAAGTCGTTTCCAATGTTGATAACTTTACCAATAGTATTTTCCGCAAATGCAATACGTACAACAGCGTCGACTGCATCCAGAACGTGGCCAAAGCATCGCGTTTGTTCACCATTTCCATAAATTGTAATCGGTTCATCCTTAAGCGCAAACTGTACAAAGCGGGGCACAACCATTCCGTAAGCACCAAGTTGACGCGATCCCACAGTATTGAAGAATCTAACAATTCGAGTTTCAAGTTTTTTCTCTACCCAATATGCATATGCTAAAGATTCATCGATTGCTTTGGCTTCACTGTAAGACCAACGCAGAGTGACCGGCGCACCTAAAACACGATCATCTGATTCCTTAAGTGAATCTGAAACATTCTTTCCATAAACCTCACTGCTGCTCGTTACAAATACTGGCTTTGCGTATTTATTAGCAGATTCGAGCACGTTTTCAGTACCTCGGATATTTGTCATTAAGCTATCTAGTGGGTGATTAACGATGTTAAAGACCCCAACGGCTGCAGCTAAGTGGAATACATATTCTGTATCTTTGATCAACCCGTCTAGCAAAGGCAGATCCAAGATCGAGCCTTCAATGAAAGTGACGCTTGTGCCACCTAAATGCGCAGAAAGGTTTTCGATTCGGCCCGTAGCCAGGTTGTCCAAGATAGTGATTTGATGCCCGTCAGCCACTAGTCGATCAGTCAGGTGAGACCCAATAAAACCAGCTCCGCCAGTGATCAAAATTCGCATGGGACTACCATATTGGATGGATGGCTGTTTTTCAGGATGGTACAGAGCACCCCCTTGGATAGGGCAAGATTTGCTCATGCGCCTAGACCATGTCTCATATGTAACTTCTCATGACCAGCTAGCAGATACCGTCCAAAGACTAGGTTCTCGTTTAGGGACCACCTTTGTTGATGGTGGAGTGCACCCAAGATTTGGTACTCGCAACTTCACAGCGCCTCTTCTAAATGGTCAATACATTGAAGTTGTCTGCCCACTAGATCACCCAGCATCTGATTCATCACCATTTGGTAAGGCTGTCTCAAAGCGCGCTGCAGAAGGTGGCGGATGGCTTACTTGGGTTGTTGCTGTTGAAGATCTAGCCGCTGTCGAAACACGTTTAGGTCGGCCAGCAGTCGATGGCCACCGCACTAAGCCCGATGGAACAGATTTGAGTTGGAAGCAAATAGGCGTTCTCGGCACACTAGAAGATCGTCAAATGCCATTCTTCGTTCAATGGATCAAGAACCACCACCCATCAACAGATGGCAAAGCAGTCGCAAAGATTGTAAAGATCGAAATAGCCGGAGATGAATCAGTAATATCTGAGTGGCTTGGCTCAGAAGTCAAAGCAGCTATTGGAAGTGGCATTGAAGTCGAATGGGTCTCTGTAGATACAAATGATGGCGATACTGGCATTGTTGCCGTTGAAGTTGAAACAGGTTCTGGAAAAGTTCGCCTAGATTAATAAATTGTCCCATTAGTATTCCAAAGGATTTTTCGCTGCAATATTTCACTTTAGATCAGCAGCGTTGTTGATTCTTGCGGTAAAACAAAACACCCACCGATAATCCACGGTGGGTGTTTTGTATCCCTAGAGGAGAATTCAAACTTGGTTGGCGCAGTTACGCGCCTTTGTGTTGCGTTATGAGCCTGGAGTTACTGCAGGCTTTGCCTTAACCAAGATAGCTGGCTTTACCGGCTTAACTGGCTTGGTTGGAACTGTTGCCTTGGCTGCAGCTTTAGCAGCTTCGAAGGCAGCCTTTACAGCAACTTTCTGATCAGCTGTGGTTGCAGCAGCTTTGGCAGCCTTAGCGGCGGCGCGAGCAGCATCGATGGTGGCATGTGCGGCATCGGCTGCTGTGTGGCGGGCTTCTGCTGCAGCTTTAAAAGTATTCATCTGGGCTTGGAATGCGGTGCGAGCTGCAACGCGCTCAGCCTTTGTGGCTGCTGTGTCAGCGGCAAATGAGGAAGTCGTTGAAGTTAGCGCGAAGCCGGCGATAAGTAGGGCGGCTACTGCGGTGCGAGAGTTTTTCATGGTGAGCCTTTCTATGTGCGCTGGCCTGATGCCTTTGCTTATGGGCACATATTGCGCTGCGACCTTTAGGAATCTCTGTGATGACTTTGCGAAGAGCGTGCGGGTTTTGGCGCCTAACTATTGGCTACGACTAGGCCAACTAATAATCCGAAAATGGCGCCGGCAAAGTGAGCTAAGTGATTGATTCGCGAGTTCTTTCTAAATGTGAAGATAACTGAAACAGCTAAGAAGATAACTAAGTAGGCAACTCCAGGAATCGCAACTGTGGTTCCTTCTACTGCAGTGCCACCACCGAGACCAGGAGCTGCTGCAAAACCGATTTGGATATCTGGTTGCACCATCACGACGAAAGCAATCAGTGCAGATATTGCACCTGATGCGCCGGCGCTAGAGTAATGCGGGTTCTTACGTTGCATCACAAGGCTTGGTAGGTCAGAGAAAAATATGCCGGCTAGATAGAAGACCACGAAAGTTGCTGGGCCGGAGTATCCGAAAGAGTCATTAAATATTTCTTCGGCGACGACTCCAAAAGAGAAGAGCGCGTACATGTTAAAAAGTAAGTGAAAGAAATCAACGTGTAAGAAACCGCTAGTAATTAGCCGCCAGTACTGTCGACCTTGGGAGATTTCACCGACTTTGAAAAGCCACGATTCGAAGAAGTTGCGATTGATGAATGCATAGATGCTAATCAGTGAGGTCAGGCCTACTAAGCCGATACTTAAATAACCTTTGTTATCGGTGAAGTAGAGCCAATTCTGATCGATTAACCGCACGCCATAAATAAGTGCGATCGCGGTGAGAATTAGGGCCGGCCAATTTGTTGAAGCGCTTCGGCTAAGCGATGGTGTGTAATCGCGGCGCTTTGAGCGAGCTTTGGTTTTCTTAAATGGCGAACTCAGCTTGAAACCTGAATTCACACCGGAACGCTTATTTGCGCTTGGTTTGGCACCGGAACGCTTATCAGCCCCTGATTTCGTACCCGAACGCTTGTTAAACGCAGATCGTTTGTTAGCCGCAGAACGTTTGCCCTTTTTCTTCTGACGCAGTTCGGCTTCACGTTTAACTTCAGCCAAGCTCTCTTCGGTGTATTCGCGCTTCGTTGAAAGCTCTTCGCGCCATTGATCAATCGGCGGCTCTGGAATTTCAAAACCAGTAAAGCGCGGTTCGATGGTGAACTTCTTGCCGCACTTCGGGCACTTCATCGCATCGAGGGCAAGTGGTTGGCCGCATTCACACTTACTCATACTCATAAGCAAATCGTACTTGAGTGATCATCGAAGCACCTGAGATAGGCCGCATTGATTAACTGCTCGGCTAATACACAGGTAAATCAGGCCTTGGTGGGGCGTTCTAGCTGCGCACATAAGTTTCGTGACGTGTTGTGATCCTTCTTTGTTGCAAGTGCGTTAACGCAGTTGCGAACTCTATGTCGGTAGTTCCCCGACCGATATAGAGAGGAGGTGATGCCAATGTATCCAAGTGCAAACTGGACCCAGATTGTGGTGACTTTGATAAAAGCTATTTTCGGATATTTCTCCGAGAAAAGGCAAAGTCGCCGCGATAACGGCGACTTTGGTTAACGCCTAAGTCCAATACGAAAAGGCTCCTCAGGAATTACTTCCTGAGGAGCCTTTTCTATCATGAAATAGTTCTACTTGGTAGTTGTTTGCAAAACTACTTTAAGTAACTAATTATTTCTGAGTAAGCACCATGGTGGTCTGACCAGCAACACTTACCTTGCTAGCTGTGATTGATTCGATGGTCTTGGTGCCGGCAACGCCGCCCTTAACTACGATCGCCCACTTCTTTTTATTTGGCAAGGTCACTGTGACAGATCCTGGATTTGGATTATGAATCACCACGATTGTGCTTGCCTTATCTTTAACGGCTTTGCCATTTAGTGTGTAGGCGATTACATCGTTAGTGGTTTTCAGGAACTTCAAGTTGGCCTTAACTTGCGCCGTTGTGCTCATTCGGAAAGCTGGGTGAGCAGCGCGCAGTGCGATTAAACCCTGGTAATACTTGGTTGTGGCCGTGTATTTTGCCTTGGTTGACCACTTCAAAGAGTTAGTGGCGTCATCTGCGTTATAGCTGTTCTCATTGCCATTCTTTGAACGCACGAACTCTTGGCCGGCCTGCATAAATGGCACACCTTGGGCCAAGAACACAACAGATGTTGCGAACTGGCTTAGCTGCGCAACACCGGCTGGCGAAATTCCCTTAACGCTGGCAGTTAACTTGTCGGCCAATGTCATGTTGTCATGTGACTCAACATAGTTAACCGATTGTCCTGGCGCAGTTGTTGTCCACTTGGTTAAGAATGATGCGCTGTAGTCAGTGTTGCCGACGATGCCGGCGTACACATCTGCTGCTGCGCTGATCTTTCCTGTTGCCCAACCAGTATCAGTTGCATTGAAAACTGAACCCTTTAGGCCATCGCGAATTTGATCATTAAACATTGCTACGTTATTTAACTTAGCGATGTTGACCTGATTTGCTTTCTGATCATCTGGCAGAGTTCCCATGTTCCAACCTTCAGCAATTACGATGATGGTTGGATCAATTGCCTTAAGGGCTGCGGTTACTTCGTTAACGGTTTGAATATCGTGAATACCCATTAAGTCGAAACGGAAACCATCGAGGTTATATTCAGTGGCCCAGTACTTAACTGAGTCAACAATAAATTTGCGAACCATCGGGCGCTCTGATGCGGTGTCATTTCCGACGCCAGTGCCGTTAGTTAAGTTGCCAGATTCATCAGTGCGGAACCAGTAGCCCGGCACGATTGCTTCTTGGCTAAATGCACCTGCGTTATAAACGTGGTTGTAAACAACGTCCATGTTCACGCGCAACTTCTGATCGTGCATCGCTTGAATCGCTTGCTTTAGCTCTGTGATGCGCGCAGTTGGCTTAGTTGGGTCTGTGCTATATGAACCTTCCGGAACGTTGTAGTTCTGTGGGTCATATCCCCAGTTAAAACTTGGATTAGCTTCATCGACGGAAGCGAAATCAAAGAACGGCAGCAACTCAACGTGAGTAACGCCTAGGTCTTTAATCGCTGAAATACCAGTCTTTATGCCGTTAAATGAGGTGTTTACATTGGTAAAGGCTAAGAACTTGCCCTTGTGAGCTGCTGGAATTCCACTTGATGCATCCATTGAGAAATCGCGCACGTGTAGTTCGTAGATAACTGCATCTACTGTCTTGCCGCTAAATGCTGGCTTAGTTTTCTTCCAGTTTGCTGGGTCAGTTTTATCAAGATCTACTACAACTCCGCGCTGACCATTAATTGTGGTGGCACGAACATATGGATCAACTGCTTCGTTGGTAACACCATCGACGGTGACGCGATAGTTATAAATCAAACCATCTTTATCGCCGGCAATCTTGGCTACCCAAGTTCCATTGACATCGGCAGTCATCGCAGTTTCAACACCACCGGCAAGTGGCGTGTCAGCCTTTGCATAGGTGACAACTTTTACCGCAGTTGCAGTTGGTGCCCATACGCGCATCTTGGTTTCGGTCTTGCTGTATGTGTTACCAAGATCGTCACCTGTGTAGGTGTACTTAGCTGCAAACTCTGGTGAGTCATAAAGTTTCGCTAATTTATTTGCAACCGGAATAACTACTTCGCCAGTTGGCTTCTCGTAGTAAATAACTGGATCAGCTTGGCGTAACCAAATTTCAGTTTTGCCATCGGCGCCAAACTTTGTAATGAAGCGATCAGCGCTTACATCTTTAGCAACCCACTCGCCTTTGCGAACAATGATTCCGAGGTTGTCGAACTTATCCATGTTGTCGATTTCAACTGTTACAACTTTTCCAAATTCGTCATCGCCGGTGAACTTAACGCCAGCTTTATTTACATCGGAATCAGTCCCGGTTCCAAGGTTGCGCCATAACCACAAGTTCCAATTTTCATAATCAGCGGCGGGGCGTTGATAGTGAACGGTCAGCGTGATGGTTGCTGGGTTGGCAGCGGTTGCAATTGCGGGCAGACCAACGGCGGCCATAACTGCGATCGCAACGAGTGCGAATGAGCGGCGTAGTGCGCCTTGGCGGGATGGGGCAGCTAGACGAGCTGCAGAAAAGGAGCGGGTAAGCGTTGAATTTCTCATGGGGTAAAAATAGTCAGCAGCGCGCGTAATAGATATGTAAGCGGGGCTGAAAGAGTGCGGGGCGGGTAACGGGAAGTTAACGATTGGCTTGCAGGGCTGGGCAGCAAGGGGGAGTAAACAATTGAATCGATGACTATCCAGCGGTTCAAACAGTAACTTTCAAGACGGGGCCAGCTCCTGTAGCTGAGGTGGCTAAGGATGCTGCTTACTGGACACGTTTCGTTGACACCTATGTGATTTATGCATGGGAAGCGGCAAACATGAAGAGCCTGATGGCTAAGTTCAATGCCCTCGAAACTTCGGCGTATCGTTCATTTATCAAGGTGCCAACATCTCGCGTTTCAACTTGGTCAGCGATTTCGCTAACGCCTAAGTCATGCCGGGCTGAGACAAATGGCGTTATTACTGCGCTAAATGGCGATACCTGCACCGTTTCATACACAGTATCTGGCGCTTCGAAAGCTCCGGTTACTTTGGTTCGTGACTTTACGTTTACTAAGTTCTCGGTGTAAAAATTACTTAAAGTAGTTTTTCGAAACGCATCACAATAGTTTAAATCCATTGTGCTGCTGCACATATTCGTGATAGAAAGAACCCCTCAAGAAGTAATTCCTGAGGGGTTCTTTGTGTTGGACTCCAGTTTTACCCAGAGTCGCCGTTGTCGCGGCGACTTTGGCCTTTTCTCGACAAATACTCGAAAATAGACTTAATTAAAGTCACCACAATTTGAGTCCAGTTATAACTAGGCTCTATTGGCTTCACCCCCTTTCATCTGTAGATCGAGGAAAGACTCGACAGATGAAAGTCCACCGATTACTCGGCAGCGCTTAGAGGTCACAACACATTGCGGAACATATGTTCTTCAGCTCTTATGGAAATTGCTACGACTGATTTGTGTGCATAAGTTCTATTTTTTACGATCTCATAGAGACTACAAAGAGGATCACGCTTAGGAATTAGATTTTAAGAAGATGGACGCGCGGAAACGTGCGGCCATTATTGTTTTCTAGATAGTTGTTTGTTGGTTATTTCTATATCTCATTACAACATATGTGAAAGCAAAAATTGAGTTTACAAAAACGCTGTTGACATTAAACATGGCTTGCGCAAAAAATGTGAATAGCAAAATCACCAGAGAAATATTAGCCCGAAAGATTTTAATCTGGCTAACTAATAGATAGATAACTACTATGGAAAGCCCTAATGTCGCGATAAAGCCAAAACTCAGGAGTGAATTAAGTATTAGATTATGAGGGTCAATTTGAATTAGATCTTTGTTTTTCAAAATCGTAAGCTTATTTTCTCGATACTCGAGAAAGAAATGTTTGAAATTTCCTGGACCAATTCCGAAAAGAAAATTACTTTCTAACATTCTAATTGCGCTACGCCAAATACTTAGTCGCACCTCAAGTGACTTAGTGATGTGATCTAAATTTAGGTAAATAAAAGTGGTAGTAGCGAGCAAGGCGATTAATCGTAAAACCTTATTTCCGATTAGTAATTGCCGATATCTTGAAAAAAGCGAGAGCAAGAAAACGAATAGGCCGATTATTGAGGCAGAGAGAATCATGCCTACAAAAAAGAGAGCATCTAAATATCGAGAAGAGACGGTAATTGACTTCGTCTTCGATAGTTCCAGCGTTAATGTCGAGGGAATAAGGAAAGTAAATATGGCTACTGCAACCGAGGCAACATTGGGATTAAACCAAGAGACATGAAACAAACTGTCATGAAGGAAAGTGTCTTTAAATATCTGCGGGTTGAGTACGATATCTACAAACAGCAAGATGGCGACTGCCGATACCAAGTAGTTGATGTAAGGGCGAGTTAACTTCAATCGCGCGAGCAGGTAGAGAGCGATAGGTATCAACCAGGGTGAGTACGCTCCAAATAAAGTCTCTCTCACGCGGATAAGAATTGCGAATAAGTGACTATTTGTCACGCTCATCGAGATAGGTGTAAATTTAGGGTATGAATCTTGCTAATCAGCGCATAACCGCCAAGTCTGCGATCGCAACATTAGTCTTAAGCATAATGCTTGTGTCGACTACGGCCATAGCTTTAGATGCAAATAATTCACCTGAGACTGGCTATGTTCTTTGTGTAAATAAGAAGACCAAAGCTGTTACATATCCAGCTTCGCTTAAATGTGCTTCTACTGAGACGAAACTTTTAATTGCTGGACAAAAGCAGAACGGTTCAAGTTCTCAGAGCGCTTCAGGAACATCTCAATCAGTTGAATCGATGGTGGCAGCAGTGTTACCAAAAGTTGAAGCCGCAACGTACGCAGTAGAATGCGATGGCAATAGTGTCACCGCGACCGGAATTAATTTAACCTTGAGCGCAGATGCCAAAAGAAAGGGCTATAACGGCGCGGTTGTAGCTTCCTCATATGGAATTGAAGATTGCCTGGATAGGTCAGTGCCAGTTACCCAAAATGGTAAGAATTTTGGTGGCTATGTCTGGAATATTGACGAAGAAAACTATCTAGCACTTGTTATGACCATCTCAATAGTTAATACTCTAAATCCTGTCCTTACAGCTCCCGCACGTGGCTCGTTCTTGATGACTTACATCAGAGGGTCACGTGGAGAAAACTCACTGCCTGAAGGATCAATCGGAACCGGAACTCTGGCAAATATAAATCCTGACTTTGACGAAGAGATCGCAAATATTTGGATTGGAGGCAACTCACGAGATTTCTCCGCCCCAATAGTCGATAAGAATGGTGACTTCATTAGCGTTGGTTTTAGAAAGCCAGGCGTCTTGTGTAGAAACCTGATCTCATGTCCAAGTGGCAGTGATTTCTTGCGTTGGAGTAAATAAGGCTAAGCCGACCTGAGTGATTCCTTAATTAATTTTGAGAAACCTCTTCAGGATTCTCGTTCGCTAAACTCTCTACGGCGGGCTTTCTAGCCTTTCGCCCGAGTAAAAACGCCATTAAAAGCAGCAATAGCGCACCTACTCCAATACCAGCGTAAAAAAGTATTTTTTTCGCATTTGGAAGTTCAACAGTGGCACTCAACTCATTGCGTTCACCGATTACTGGGGTCCAGATAACTTGCTTTCCATCCGCGCTGATTTCGCCAGAAGAAGAAATAACTTTGCCTGGAAAGCGAACAGCAATTCTCATCTGAGCGCTTGAAAATAAGCCTTTTGCCAAATCTGCACCAAATAAATCTAGGCTCGAAGTTGTGTCGTCATCCATGGATAAATCGAGAATCCCTGAAACATTAACTTTATTATCTACAATTTCTATATTAAAACCTTCTGGATCAGTACCATCACCACTTAACTCTGAAATAGCGACATGATCCAAAATATATTGCTGACCAGTGAATCCACCAGACTTATACTCTTTAACCGTAACGCCTGGCGTATTTTCATCAAAAAGAGAATCAAGCTCTGAGGTAAGTGAATTAGAACTTGTATCGCCAGATTCCTCTGCTAGCTTTACTAAATAATCACTAACTGCACCAATCACAGTTCCGCTAACGGTTCTATCAGTGTTAACCGTCAAATCCATATCCAACTTAATGCAGCCGGTCAGAAGAAAGGTCGAAAGAATAGCCGCAATAGTTGCAGCTGCCCGTCGCTTAATACTTGAAGTCATAGCTGCCTCGCAGTCGGAGTATTCTAGATCTGACGTAGTTGTATCTTTTTGTGGGGATATCCCAAGAAGTCTAAGTTAGCTTCAAAGAGATCCTCTGCACATTAGCTTGGAGTCCACAGATTTTTCGATGGGCAAAAAGCTAAGCGAATCGCTAACTATCTTCACTACATGTCTGAAGCCGAGATCGATGCGACCAATGTATTTGGGCCACTTGTGGCCTTCATAGCCGATCCAACTATCGAAGAAGTCTGGATCAATTCACCCGAGCGAATATTTGTGGCTCGCAGTGGGCGGTCAGAGCTAACTATGTTGTTGCTTAGCGCTGAACAAGTGCGCAATTTGGTTGAGCGGTTATTGCTCTGGAGTGGGCGCCGGCTAGACCTTTCAGTGCCATTCGTGGATGCGCGATTGCCCGATGGTTCGCGTTTACACGTCGCGATTCCCGAGATAACTCCGCAACATTGGGCGGTCAATATCCGTAAACACTTACTGCAGAAGATCTCACTTGCTCAATTAGCCGAGCGCGATGTCATGACCTTTGAGATGGCCGAAATGCTTCGGCAAAGCGTCTCAGCCGGCATAAATATTTTGGTGAGCGGCGGAACTCAAGCTGGTAAGACCACGATGCTTAATGCACTGGTATCTGCAATTCCGGTAGCAGAGCGTGTGATCACGATCGAAGAAGTATTTGAACTAGCGCCACAACTGCCTGATGTTATTGCGATGCAAACTCGAAGCGCGAATCTGCAAGGCGAGGGTGAAATATCGCTGCGAAGATTAATCAAGGAGTCTTTGCGTATGCGGCCATCGCGCATCGTGGTTGGCGAAGTTCGCGAATCTGAAGCGCTGGATTTATTGATCGCTCTTAACTCTGGGCTACCTGGCATGGGAACTTTGCACGCTAACTCTGCGCGCGATGCCATTGCAAAACTACAGATCTTGCCATTGCTTGCTGGTGAGAATATTTCACATCGCTTTATCGCTCCCACCATTGCGAGCTCAATTGATCTGATCGTGCATGTGACACTTGATCGTTACGGAGTTCGTCGGGTGAGCGAAATTGCGGCAGTTACGGGTCGAGTTGAGAATCTAAATCCCGAAGTTGATTCGCTCTACACCTGGAATAGTGAAACTGGCAGCTATGTGCGCGGACTTGGTTCATTGCCCCACCCGGAAAAGTTTGCGGCCTTGCAGACAGATTTGGCTATCTCGAAAAGTGAGCATGTCGCACTAGAGAAGAAATTGGTGCGCCGATGAACACCACCTCACGGTTAGCCACGATCTCGCCTAAGTGGCGCCAGATAGCCATTTCAGCTGCCGCTGGACTTGGGGTTGGCTTTGCAATAACAGTCTTGAGCTCTTCGATCTCGATTGCGCTGGCTTTTGCGGCCATGGCCTCTGTCATAACTTTTACTTTTCTATTCTCATCGGCCAAGCGACGTGAAACAAAGTTCGAATTACTTTGGCCCGATGTGGTTGATCATCTAATCACTGGAATTCAATCAGGAATGTCCTTAGTTGAAGCACTCTCACAGCTAGCAGATCGCGGACCACGCGAGTTGGCACCGTATTTTGCCGAGTTCAATCGACAGGTTCGCAAAGATGGTGATTTCACATCAGCTATTGCTTGGTTACAGAAGCAATTCTCGCATTATGCCAGTGACCAAATCTTTGAAGCAATAATTCTTTCTCGCTCACTCGGTGGAACTCATCTATTGCAGATCTTGCGCATGGTTGGAGATTTCATTCGGCAAGATTTGGCACTTCGTAAAGAGATCGAAGTTAAGCATGGCTGGATCAAAAACTCTGCTCATCTCTCTGCGGCTGCACCTTGGTTATTACTTTTATTACTTTCAACTCAACCGGCAACAGCTGCTGCATATGCGACAAGTACTGGAGTAGTAATTTTAATTGCCGGAATCTTCATGACTGCCGTTGCCTATCTTTGGATGAACAAACTGGGTGCTCTGCCCAAACCTCCTCGTGTGTTTGGGAGCGCCCTGTGAACGCGCTATTTCTCTCGATCGCCGATTCACAGGTACTGAGTCAAGAATTTTGTATTGATCGGGCGTTCCTGTGAATGCACTATTTCTCTCAACTGCCTTAGCAGTAATAGCTGCATATTTAATCGTGGCTGCAGATCGAGGCGTTGAGGCAAAAGCGTTGAAGTTGAGCAAAGTTAAATATCGTAAATTTGCAGCGAATGTCGATGATCGCAGCAAATTACGCGATCGTTTGCTTGAGTTAAATCGCACCGATGAGCATGAATATCTCGAGTTTCGCAGCGGTCAGATTGCCACCGCCTTACTTACCTTTGCCGTATTTGCACTGCTGATTTGGGCTAAAAGTGCCTCATTTACTGGGGCTTTGGTTATGGGCGCAATTGCTGGTTACTTCGCTTTTGTGTTAATCGATCGCAATTTAACGAAGGCGGTTGTAAAGCGGCGGGCTCAAATGGATGCTGAGTTTCCTGCCCTAATTGAGATGTTGACACTCTCGATATCGGCGGGCCAAACGCCTCTAAATGCGATGGCCACTATCGCTGCGCGTTCCGAGTGTGAGTTAGCTTCGGAATTTGCAGTGGTTACCAAAGATGTCATTGCGGGAGCGCCATTTCACATTGCACTAGATGCGATGGGCCGGCGAATTAAGTCGGTGACTATTCGCAGGTTTATCGACGCCATGATCACTGCGATGTTGCGCGGCGCACCAATTGTTGAAGTGCTACAACGACATGCGCAGGAATCACGAACCGCACATCGCAATCAGATTATGACCGCAGCTGGCAAAGCCGAAATTTCTATGATGATTCCAGTTGTCTTTCTAATTCTGCCGGTATCTATGTTATTTGCACTGTGGCCATCGCTCTCAAACCTAAATGGCTTTATGTAAATCAGTTACTCCACTTCAAATTAACAAAACGCTAATCCGTTTCGAAATCAAAAAGCTAATCCGTCACCAGATAAGTAAAAAGAAACAGCTAGACCAAACGAATAGAAAGAGGAAATATGGAAAGCATGACCGAGATAAATGAAAACATGGCAGTTGAGAAATCCGAAGCAGGAGAAGCTCCGAAGCAATTTGTTGCCATGAAAATCTTAAGTAATGCGGAGTCGGCTATGACCAAGGCAGCAATCGCAGCTGGCCGCAGAATTAATCGTTTGCGTAGCTTTGATCTAGTGGCAAAAGTTAAAGATGAGCGCGGAGATGTGCCAGGCTGGGTTTTAGTTGTACTGATGACTACGGGGCTAGTTACCGCAATCTGGACAATCGCAGCACCTCGCCTGACAACAATCTTGAAGAGTTCACTCGATGCCATGAACGGTATTCGGTAATGGTTATATGGCTTCTTTCGGGGCTGCCACCTAGGCCTCGTGGAAAACGTTGGCTGCGAAGTGCTTGGCGACGTCACTTCATGGAGAAGCGACGACGTAGTTTATTGAGAGCTCGACGCAAGCGGGATCTAGCCAACTTCGCTAAATCTCTGCACAAGCGGGATCTATCTGACTTTGCTAAGCCTCTACGCAAGCGGGATTTATCTGACTTTGCGAAAACACTTCGAAGCGAACGGGGTAGCGTTGAAAGCGCTCTAGTTGTTATCCCTTTAATGACGCTATTTTTGATTTCATTTCAATTAGTTCTATCAATTAGTAGTCGTAATATTGAAGCCAGCTATGCCCAAAGTGCGGCAACGCATAATTCAATTACTGGTCGTTTTGAACAAGGCGATGTGATCATTGATCTCAACTCACCCGATGCTTTCAATAAGTTGCGAGCTGTCGTTACAACACATAATCGAGCGTTGCCAAACCTAGTTCCACACCTGGGGAGCCAGGAACACGCAGTAAAGGTGCATGGATTCTCAATACTGGAAAACCAGGGCTAGTGATGTTTAAGCCAAGCAAGAAAACGAGATTTAGAAGAGTCTTGCTACGAAGACTAAAGAATGAAAGCGGAAGTGCGGTTGTCGAGTTTGTAGCTTTGGCACTTCCGCTCTTTGTCCCGGTCATTATTTTTCTTTCGCAGTTTGCAACTCTAAGCAATGATGAGTTCATTGTGCGCACTTTGGCTCGTGAATCTGTGCGGGCCTACATCCTTAGTGCAAATGACTTGAGCGCTACGTTTAATGCTCGAAACACTATGAAAACAGGCGCTCGCGAGCTAGGCCTAAAGGAGGAACGCATCAAGGATTTAAATTTCACAGTCGATTGTGCTGGGTTACTTTGCATAACTCCAGACAATAAAGTCGAGATCACAATTACATTGCGCAGCCAAGACGGTAAGCGCGTAAGTACCGCAACTGCGCGGGAGACAGTTTCGCCTTGGGTTTAAAGCAGATATCTAAGCGACTTAAGAACGAAGACGGTTCAATCTCAGTCCTAGTCTTTGGTCTATTTGCAGTTGTGCTGCTATCTGGTGTTGTGCTTACCGATATTTCAGCGGTGATTGTCGCTCAACGTTCCCTGGTGCAAGCAACTGAATCGGCAGCGCAGAGTGCGGCTCATGCGCTGGATTTAGATACCTACTATCAAGGTAAGCATTCGGCGCTATCGTTTTTAGTTAGTGATGCGAGCCCGGTAATTCCAATTGATTGCAAAGCTGCAAGTAGCCGAGCAACTGAAACATTGGCTGATATCGCGAACACTTCAAACCGCAATTACGGTTCTAGTAAGCAACTACTGCGCCGCGAATTAAGCGATGTGCGCATTAGTGAATTCCAATGTAATGGCACAGAAGTTTTGATAACTGCATCGGCAAAAGCATGGCTACCAATATCACTTTCACTCTTCTCCTTTGAAAGTGTTGATCTTTCGGCATCGGCTGGAACTACTAGCGTGAAGAAACGTGTGCTCTCGATATTTGGCATCAACTTTTAGCCGTGTTAATAATGGGTTTGAGCGTCCACTAGACTGAGTCTCATGGCCGCGCGTGAATACGATCTAGAGATTGCTGCAATCGATGCAACTCTGGTCTCGATCGAGAAGGTATTAGACCTTCCTAAGTTACGCGCATCCGCAATAGAGCTAGAGGCAGCAGCCGGAGTTCCTGATCTTTGGGATGATCCCGAAAATGCGCAGAAAGTAACTAGTCGTTTATCTCGCGTGCAATCGACAATTAGCCGCTTAGAAGGGTTGCGTCGTCGCGTGGAAGATATGCCGATCTTGTTAGAGCTGGCCAATGCCGAAGGTGATGAAGGCGCGCTAGCTGATGCTGGTACTGAATTAGATTCGGTGAAGAAAGCAATTGGCGAACTTGAAGTTCAAACACTTCTGAATGGTGAGTATGACGAACGCGATGCGTTGGTAACTATTCGTTCTGAAGCTGGCGGTGTTGAAGCTGCTGACTGGGCCGAAATGTTGATGCGTATGTATTTGCGATATTGCGAACGCCACAATTTAAAGGTTGATGTTCTCGAAACTTCATATGCTGAAGAAGCTGGAATCAAATCAACTACGTTTCGAGTTTCCTCACCGTATGCGTACGGCACTTTGTCAGTCGAACAAGGCACACATCGCTTAGTTCGTATTTCGCCATTTGATAGCCAATCACGTCGCCACACTTCATTTGCTGGCGTAGAAATTGTTCCGGTAGTTGAACAAAGTGATGCCATTGAAATTGATGAAAAAGAAATTCGAGTAGATGTTTATCGCTCATCAGGCCCAGGTGGACAAGGTGTTAACACAACTGACTCTGCGGTTCGGTTAACGCATATTCCAACCGGCATTGTGGTGTCTTGTCAGAACGAACGTTCGCAGATTCAGAACAAGGCAACTGCAATGGCAGTTCTGCAATCTAAATTACTTGAGCGCCGCCGCCAAGAAGAGCAAGCAAAAATCAATGCACTAAAGGGCGATAATTCAGGCTCTTGGGGCAACCAAATGCGTTCCTATGTATTAGCGCCGTATCAAATGGTTAAGGATTTGCGCACTGATTATGAAACCGGAAATACCAGCGCAGTATTAAATGGCGAAATCGATGAATTTATCGAAGCTGGAATTCGCTGGCGTCGCAGCAGTTAAAGACGCCTATTTCAGCGGACTTTGCGTACTGCCAGACCACGTCGATTTTCAGTCGGTATTCGCAAAAAACAATAAACAGGTCAGTAATATGGCAAGAGAGATTGGCCAGCGGATTCCTTGCTAATTCTTCATTCTCAGCCTGATTTCATAGTCAAAAAGCGCGTTAGAGAGCCCGAATTGAGCCACCTTTACCTAAACTAAGACAGTTAAGGCAGGCGCACGCTCATTGTGTGCCAGCTCAAGAGAAGTGTTCGTCGAATGCAGGGAGTTGAAATTGATTCGCTTAGAGAAGGTCAGCAAGACCTATCCAGGAATGGATCGAGCGGCACTAGAAAACGTCGACTTGGAAATTACCAAGGGCGAGTTTGTTTTCTTGGTCGGCTTATCTGGTTCTGGTAAATCAACATTCTTGCGTTTGATCCTGCGTGAAGAGCGCCCATCAACTGGCAAGATTCATGTCGCCGGCAAAGATTTAAATTCTCTGGCAAATCATAAAGTGCCAGAACTTCGTCGCCAAGTCGGAACTGTTTTCCAAGATTTCCGTTTGCTGCCAAATAAAACTATTGCTGAGAATGTGGCATTTACTCTGCACGTGCTTGGTTATTCGCAGAAAGAAATTAACCGCGAAGTTCCTGAAGTATTAGAACTTGTTGGTCTAGAAGATAAAGCTGATCGCAAGCCAAATGAAATCTCTGGTGGCGAGCAACAACGTGTGGCAATTGCGCGCGCATATGTCAGCCGCCCCTTGATTTTGATTGCCGATGAACCAACTGGAAACCTTGATCCAAATACCAGCGTGGGCATCATGAAGTTACTTGATCGCATTAACCGCGAGGGCACGACAGTTTTGATGGCAACGCACGATTCCGGAATTGTTGATCAGATGCGCAAGCGAGTTATTGAACTCGAAGGTGGCCATGTTATTCGCGATCAGGTTCGCGGCGTTTACGGATACACGGGTTGATGATGAATCGCAACGCAGCTACACGCGAGATGAATCGCAACGCATCTTCACGCGAGATGAATCTCAACGCAGCTTCACAAGGTTTGATGAAGAATTACTCAGCTTTCGGACACAAGGGATAGGGGCAGATCAATGCGCGCTAAGTTTTTAATGAGCGAGGTTGGCATCGGCCTACGCCGAAACATGACCATGACATTTGCCGTCGTTGTGACAGTCGCCATCTCACTATCGCTACTTGGAATCGGACTTCTATCTAACGCCCAAGTAAGTGCTATGAAGGATTATTGGTATGACAAGATCGAAGTTTCGGTATTTCTCTGCGGGCCATTGAGTGAAACTGCTTCATGTTCAGGTGGCGTAGTCACAACTGATCAACGTTTACAGATTCAAAAAGATCTCGAAGAGCTAAGCGTTGTAGATAGCGTTTACTACGAGTCGCAATCAGAGGCATTTACTCGTTTCCAAGAGCGATTTAAGGAATCTGCAATCGCTCAGAATGTTTCAGCAGATCAATTGCCAGAGTCTTTCCGCGTGAAACTAAAGGATCCAACCGAGTTTGCAGTGGTGGTTAGCGCATTCTCTGGTCGTCCTGGTGTTGATGTGGTTCAAGATCAACGTTCAATTTTGGAAAAGTTCTTCCAGTTGTTATCGGTGCTCCGAAACGGTGCGCTGTTAGTTGGCTTGGCTTCAGTATTAACTGCCGCCCTTTTGATTAGTAATACATTGCGCATCGCAGCCTTTAACCGGCGCCGCGAAACCGGTGTTATGAAACTCGTTGGCGCATCCTCCTGGTCAATTCAGTTGCCATTCTTGCTCGAAGGAATTTTCTCTGCCTTTTTAGGTTGGGGTCTGGCAACAGGATTATTGGCTGGCCTGAAAACCGTGATTGATAGCAAAGTTGCGCCGCTACTAACCTTTACGAAATTCTTTGGCTGGAATGAAGTCTGGATCGCTTCAGGTTGGCTATTGCTAACTGGCATCGGCGTTTCCACAATTGCATCTCTGGTAACACTTCGTCGCTACCTAAAGGTCTAACGCCTAATATCGGCGGTGCATCGTGGTAAGCAAGACTGAGTTAGTAATAAGTAAAACTAGCCCTGACATATCACTTTTGCTAGAGGGTGCATCGTGGTGAAGGAAGTTGGCAAGAAGTTAGTTGCGCAGAATAAAAAAGCGCGCCACGATTATTCGATCGAAGATATTTTTGAATGTGGCATGGTCCTAACTGGCACCGAAGTTAAATCATTGCGTGCTGGCCGAGCTTCGTTGGTTGATGGATTTGCCATGATTGAAAATGGCGAGCTGTGGTTGCATGGCGTGCACATCCCCGAATACACCGAAGGCACTTGGACCAACCACACACCGCGTCGAAATCGTAAGTTGCTTGTTCATAAAGATGAGATCAAACGTCTTCACGCTAAGGTAAAAACGGGTGGACTTACTTTGGTTCCACTCTCTCTTTATTTCAAAGATGGCAAAGCCAAGATCGAATTAGCGGTTGCGCGCGGCAAGAAGGCGCATGACAAACGTGATGCACTCATGGAAAAGCAGGCAGGTCGCGAAATTGAGCGTGAAATATCGCGTCGCAATAGCGGCAAGAGTGGGCGCTCCAGCAAATACGACGATTAGCGCTCAACTTCAGGTGACGCATACTTTCAAGTGAAGATTTCGCTCAACTTCAAGAATTGCTGATTTTTACGCCTAGATCTCATTGGATTAGATTCTTGTCATATCTCTGCCTTACACTTAATCCATCAGCGTTCGTTTTGTTAGCGGATTTTTCCGCGAATAACTCGACCCCTGATATGACAACTAAATAGCGAAGCAATATTGCTTCCACACCCATGGGGGTGAACGGTCTCGACTTTGGATGTTGGGATAGGGGAAGCGGGCCGAGGAAGCCAGGATGATCTCGTAAACCAATAACCTGTGCAAAAAATCAAGCGCCAGTACAACTGCCGCTGATTACGAACTAGCTGCCTAAGCTAGCTCTCTAATCCGTTAGCCCAGCGCTCCGCCTTCGGACTGGGACCTAACGCCGACAGAAGGCTTTTCATGAAGTTGGCTTTGCGAACAACTTCGGAGAACAGTTTCGCAAATGAGTTTGTCGGATACTTGTGTGAAAGAGATCCGGAACTGAGAAAACGATAAACGCACTACGCCCGTAGAAGCCCTATGTCAGTACCGAAGGACCCGGGTTCGATTCCCGGCACCTCCACTTAGTTTATTTAGCGATGCAAAAAATAACTTAGTGCTGTCCGCCTGGTCCATTGCGGCGGTCAGAACGGCCACCGAATTTAAAACCGAATCCATTTGGAAAGTATTCTCGCTTTACTGCAAAGAATGCAGTTATCGATCCGATAAAAGCGATAAAAGATGCAGCAAAGCCAACACTTGCAATAAATAAATTAAATGACATCAAACTTCCGATCACAACTAAAAAAGTAACCAAAATACGACGTATTAACGCTGCAGATTTACTTGTGCTCTGGCGATTTAGTACTGGCAACCAAGTTAGAATCAGCGCGATCGGTCCGCTGAACAATGAAACTGACAAGATTATTGCAACAATGAGTGCGAGTGATTCCATGGTTAAAGGCTAACCCAAGTACCAGGAAAGCAAGTGACTCCGTGATTAACGGCTAACCCAAGCACCCTAAATGCCAGCGAGTCAGTGGTTAATAGCTAACCCAAGTATCTCGAACGCAAGTGAAACGGTGATTAATGGCTAACCCAAGCACCCTGAATGCCAGCGAGTCCCTGGTTAACGGCTAACCCAGTTATTCGAGGTTGCTGCAAATAAATCCATATCAATTTGGCTGCCATCAGAGCCAGTTACTCGCGATTTCATCAGACCTTCATGCGCGTAACCAGCGTTTATCAATACTTTCTTTGAAGCTTCATTATCATTATCGACTATGCCGGCCAGGCGCTTGAAACCTAAAGTTTCAAATGCGTAGTTCGTAATCATCTGGCAACCAATTGATCCATAGCCATGACCGCGCACATCTTTATTAAGCCAATATCCAATTTCGCCGATGTGGTTATGTTCTTCAATTCCGTGAATTGAAAATGGCCCCAGAAATGTTTCCCCAGCAACCTTTAAGGCGGCAGGACTTACATCCTTGTTAATGGTCAAAGCCCAATGAATTGCTTTGCGCTCGGCAAAAAGTCGCGGAGTTTTCTCATGCACAAACGCCTGCGCTAACTCAATTGTGAAGTTTTCGGCAACAGTAGTGAACCGAGGGATAAGTGGGTCTTGGCAGGATTGATAGATCGCATCGATGTCTGCTTCAGACAACTGGCGCAACGTGAACTGCCCATACTGAATAGTAGGAGTTTCACTTGGCCACCAGATCATGTGCTTAAGGTAGTGGAATCTAGCCCTTACTCGATGGGCAATACGGGGGTAGCCCCTTTAAGATATGACCATGATCAAATCTGCAGCCAAAAAGATAGTTTCCAGCACAGTCGCATTTGCCATGTCTATTTCAATGAGCGTTATCGCTGTAGGTGCAGGTGCCTTAGGCATCACCGCCATTAGTGCAACCGGAGTTGGAATCAGTGCGGCCAATGCAGCACCAGTCAATGTCGTTAGCAATGGCTGGACCCTTACCGTTCCAGATTTGACCTTCTCTTCAAGTAACTGGATTTTTGTTTTAACTCCTAATTCACCTAATTTCTTCGATGCTGGTGATTCAGTGAATTTCACTCTTAAGGATTCAAAAGGTAAATCAATTGGAAGTTCTTTTGAGTTCACATCTACAGCCAAGAAAGCCAACCTAGAGTTTGAGATATCCGTATATGCATCTAGTTTTTCAACGATTGATACCGAAAAACCGCTAACTGCGACAGCTGCAATCGACCGTGGCTTTAGTTCCAAGTTAACTGATTTGAACTTAACTTTCTCGGTTCCAACAACTTCTTTTCCAAAGCGCCCAGCGACTTATGCAGATTACCTAAGTTTCTCTTCTGACCTAACTACTTTAGAGATGCCATTTCCGAAAGAGTGCGAAGCTCTTGAGTTTAAATACACGATCAATGATCCATTTTCAGAAATCTCAGATATAGATTTCTCACTTACTGATGCAAAAGGTGAAGAGATTGCCTCTGAATCTGCATATTCAAGCGACAAAGGCGAACAAAAAGGTGACTTCAGCGTCTGTGGATACTCAATCAAAGATACCACTGCGCCATTTTCGATTGCGGTAGTTATAAGTTTTGATGATGAAACTGGAAAGTCAAACCTTTCTAAAAGTTACAAGATTCTGAATTCCAAGTTCCCTAAGCGACCAGTAGTTTTTGCTGACTACTTAACCATGAAGACTGATTTCGCGACTACCGAAATTCCATATCCAAAGTCATGTTCACCTTTTGAATATCAATATTCTTTGAATGATCCCTACGATGAGATCTCTAGCCTAGATTTCTCACTATTAGATGGCGCCCAGAAAACTTTAGCTAGCGATTTTGACTTTGCTAGCGATTCTGCAACCCAGACTGGTTCGATCTCACTTTGTGACTTCACAATTGCTAAAGCCGTAGGGCCGTTTACATTAAAGGCCACTATCAAGTTCTCTTCATCTACTGGAAAGCCTTCCCTTGAATCAGTGATTCCGGTGAAGATCGAAAACCCAGCCGTTAAACATTTAACCGCCCTAAATGCGCAAGGCGTAGTTTGCGCAAAGGGATCTTCTTTCTCGGTAGCTAAGAGCGGCAAATGCCCATCGGGTGCGAAGCTTGTTAATTTCAGCGAACCAACAGAACTCCAATGGAATACTTTGACTCGCTCACCAGCGCAAGTAAAAGGTAAGAACTTTGTAATCTTTGGATGTGTCGCACAATTTGATGCAAACACTGGTGGATCTAAGTTCCGCGCTTACGCCTCAAAAACTCCAACAGCATCATGGCTAAGTGGCGTTAACTCAATCTTCTCTGGAAGCGCTAAAAGCTTACTGAAGCTAAAGGAAGATGATGCCTTCATTGCCAAAGTAAATGTATCTGGCGCTATCAGCTATTCGACTATTGGCAACAAGACATCAGTGCCGTCATTTGCAGTTCGCGACTTCGTGAAGATCGGTAGCTGCTAAACCGCATCTAGAACTGGATCGGAACCTGCTAAACCGCATCTAGAACTGGTCTCGCGGGAACGAAGTATCGGTGACCGTCGGGGGATTCCCAGTTGCACGAGCCATCTTCGCTACTTGTTAGTTTCCAGCCACCATGAGTTTTCATGCGGTGATGGCGACGGCAGAGCGCACCCAGGTTTGCCGCTGATGTTTCTCCGCCATCTTCCCACGCTTCAGCATGATCTATATCGGCGCGGGCTGCTGATTGCCTGCAACCAGGGAATCGGCAAGTGCGATCGCGCGCAATTAAGTAATCAACTAAATCTTGAGGTGGCTGGTAGCTATCTCGTCCATAATCAAGAAGTGTGCCGGTATTTGGATCAGTGATAAACCTTCGCCATTTTCCTTCACCGGCGAGTGCTCGCACGATGTGCGCCGGTAACACTCCGTAACCGGCTAGTTGTCCTGGATTTTCTTTAAGCCCCAACAGCGTTGGCAAATCTATAGTTACATTTACGGAAACTGATCTGCGATGCGATTTAGCTTCATCCGCAGAGAGCGAAACTGCGATACCGGCGATTTCACTTAACGCATCAGCGCGTTTCATATCCATTGTTCGAAGATCAGGCGCATATTCATTGCTAAATGCGGCTTCCTCTTCAGGTGTCATTTTAATCTGCTCACCGCTAATACCAGCACCACTAACACCAGCACCGCTAACACCAGCACCGCTAATACCAGCACCGCTAACACCAGCACCGCTAACACCAGCACCGCTAACACCAGCACCGCTTTTTCTTTTAGCACTCTGATAAGTACTCGGTGCGCGACCAATAAATGCTGCGCGGATAATCTCGGCTTTTGCAGCGTGGTTACGGGCTTCTTCATCGCGACGATTGGCACGGATTACAAAATTCTCAATAGCTGACATCACAGTTTGGGCATCTTCGGCGGGAAGAATTGCCACAACCGTGGCCATTCCATCGGACTCGCGATACATCGAGACCTTTCGGGTTTCACGCGCTCTGACCACAATTTCTTCAAACTCCTTTGGCGCAACTTGTGCCAACATCGTGCGCACTTTGTTGCCAACTTGGGCCGGAGTATGAAATTCAGCATGTGCAATGGCACTTTCCTCGATGCGCTCTATAGCTTCCTTCGGCAAACCCTCGCGAATAGCGGCTGCAGTTTCGCGCGCGATTACATTTGCATGTGCTGATGAAATCTCGCCAGTAGCCAGCGCTGAACAGGTATTAGGCAAAGTATTAATTAGTGAACGAGCAATATCGATCTTGTACTGCGCCGAGTTACCTGACATGCGTAGCGCTGCTGAGATATCTTCGCGCTCAGCATCATCGACGCCCTCATAGATTCCATCGGCTTCACTTGGCTCGGTGCCTGCAACGGCAACGATTGCCCGTTGAATTAAAGCCTGCAGCCAGCCGGTCTGGCGTTCAACTGCACTTAGATAATCAACTCGAGCGCCACGGCTTAAATCTTCAGGATCTATTGCAACTAAAGCGGTCAAAGTTTCGATTCCGGGAACAGAATTCAGTAACTCAGTAGCGCGAGCATTTAAAGTATTTTGGAAACGATCATTCAGATCAGGTGACTCGTTGTAACTCGCGTGATCTTGAAAGTGGTCGCTAAGACCAGCAGAGTCATTTTCAGTTGGTGGGATGCTGCCATTTGCACCGAAAATCTCGCCAGTCTCGGGATCAAATTCCTGGTACGAATGTGCAACAGAAGTCTCTGCAATTCGGGCGGCGTTTGTGCTCATGAGTGGATCTTGAATTAACCCACCGACAAAATAAATTAGTTGTGCACAACCTTCAAAACACCATCAATGCCAGATTTAAACCACCTTGCAGAGAGATTGTTGCTTAGAAAAAAAAGCGCGGCTTAACCACCTTGCAGAGAGATTGTTACTTAGAAAAAGTGCGCCGTTTCACCCTCGTGCACACAGATTGTTGCTTAGAAAAAAAAGCGCGACTTAGCCCTCTTGCAGAGTGGTTGGCGCACCATGAACATCAAGTACATCGGTTGAATTGGGCGTAGTCGAACCACCTAATTTCGCACCTTCGCCACCGCGATTTAGCTGTGCGTTTGGGCGATGACCTTTTTCGATCACTGGAATTGAGCCTAAAACACCCTTTTGGAAGTCTTCAAAAGCCTGCAGAACTTCGCGCTTGGTGTTCATTACAAATGGACCCATCCAGGCAACTGGTTCCTTAATTGGTTCGCCGCCGAGAATGAAAAGTTCCATTTCAGGTGAACGTGATTCCTGCACATTTGCAGCGCGCACAACAATCGTGTCACCTTCGCCAAAGACAGTTAGTTGACCCATCTGCACGGGGCGAGATTCATCTCCAACAAAACCGTGACCGGCTAACGTGTAAACGAGTGCGTTGTAATCCTTGCGCCATGGCAAGCGAATTTCAGCACCAGGTTGCAAAGTTGCATGAATCAAAGTAATTGGTGTCTGCGTTGAACCCGGGCCTTTATGTCCGGCAAGTTCGCCAGCAATAACGCGAATCAGTGCACCACCATCTTCTGATGCAAGTAATGCAACTTCACTTGCTCGTAAATCTTGATATGCAGGTGGTGACCATTTCTTGGCAGCTGGCAAATTAACCCAAAGCTGGAAACCGTGGAATAAACCACCGCTCATTACCAAAGACTCTGGTGGTGTTTCGATATGCAAAATTCCAGCCCCTGCTGTCATCCATTGCGTATCGCCATCGGTAATTGTTCCGCCACCACCGTTGTTATCAAAGTGATCGAAAATTCCATCAATAATGTAGGTAACGGTTTCAAAGCCACGATGTGGATGCCAAGGAGTTCCCTTTGGTTCACCGGGTGCGTACTCGACTTCACCCATTTGATCTAAGTGAATGAATGGATCTAGTTGCGCGATATCTACGCCAGCAAATGCGCGACGAACTGGAAAGCCTTCGCCTTCGAAACCTTGTGGGGCAGTTGTGATGCTACGAACTGAGCGCGCACGGGTACCGGCAACCGCTTTAATGCGCGACAGTACGGTGATATCGGCAACGGTTACTGCTGGCATTTAAAGCTCCCTAACAACGCATGGCATTCACTTGTAGAACACAGGTTTATCTCTATGCCTAAGGATAGTTGAAGATTCAACTATCTCGCAACTCGAACCTTAAACCCACGCCCGCTTGAACAATGTGGCGAGCGAGCGACGCCCTACAGACCCTTTAGCGCGCTAACAACCTTGGTCAACGAAGCCTTTGCATCGCCAAAGAGCAACATCGTCTTTGGATCGTAAAGTAATTCGTTCTCGATGCCAGCAAATCCTGGGCGCATTGAACGCTTCAAGAAAATAACGTTAGCCGAGTTTGCCACTTGCAAAATTGGCATTCCGTAAATTGGGCAACCAGGTGTGGTTTCAGCAGCGGGATTAACAACGTCGTTTGCACCGATCACGATTGCAACATCGGTCTGCGCGAAAGTTGGGTTGACTTCATCCATTTCAGCAAGTTGTTCATAAGGAACATTTGCTTCAGCAAGCAACACGTTCATGTGTCCTGGCATGCGACCTGCCACTGGGTGAATTCCGTAAGCAACATCTATTCCCTTTGCGATTAACAGGTCTGCTAATTCGCGAACAGTGTGCTGTGCTTGGGCAACTGCTAAACCGAAGCCAGGCACGATTACAACGCGGCGCGCATAGTTAAGCAAGATTGCAACATCATCAGGTGAGCCTGAGCGAACTGGGCGTTCTTCAGCTGCGCCACTTGCTTCTTGCGGCTTTGCGGTGAAAGCACCAAACAAAGTTCCAAAGAGTGAACGGCCCATTGCTTCTGCCATCATGCGAGTAAGAATTGTTCCGGAAGCGCCAACCAAAGTACCGGCGATGA